>TARA_R100001440_G_scaffold25074_8_pt1 | contig 124682 bp, 109 predicted proteins | sample TARA_R100001440 | Tara Oceans TARA_R100001440 (sample SAMEA2622112) | marine metagenome | biome: marine biome (ENVO:00000447); feature: surface water layer (ENVO:00002042); material: "saline water (ENVO:00002010), including plankton (ENVO:xxxxxxxx)" | depth 5 m
GAGAGGACGCGATGGTGAAGGAAGCGGTCCTGCGTGAGATTCTGCGGGGCGGTCAGGTGTACTTTCTGCACAATGAGGTCAGCTCTATTGAAAAAGCTGCGGCAGATCTGCGGGAGCTCATCCCGGAAGCACGGGTAGGTGTAGCGCACGGTCAAATGCGCGAACGTGAGCTGGAACAGATCATGTCGGACTTCTACCACAAACGCTTCAATGTATTGGTGTGCTCCACCATCATCGAGACCGGCATCGACATCCCGAGCGCCAATACCATTATTATCGAACGGGCGGACAAGTTCGGCCTCGCCCAACTACACCAGCTGCGAGGCCGTGTCGGCCGCTCTCACCATCAGGCATATGCCTATCTGCTGACTCCGCCACCCAAAAGCATTAGCAAGGATGCCGAGAAGCGGCTGGAAGCCATTTCGGGCGCGCAGGATCTGGGTGCCGGCTTTATGCTGGCCACCCAGGACATGGAAATTCGCGGCGCCGGTGAATTGCTCGGTGAAGAGCAAAGCGGCCAGATTGAGAGTATCGGCTTTACCCTCTACATGGATCTACTGGACGAAGCGGTCAAAGCCATCCGCGATGGCCGCACACCCAACGCTGAACTGCCGTTGAGTCACGGCACCGAGATCAACCTGCGCATTCCCGCGCTGATTCCGGACGATTATCTGCCGGACGTCCACAATCGCCTTATGCTGTACAAGCGCATTGCCAGCGCCAAAAATCAGGATGAACTGAAAGAACTCCAGGTCGAGATGATCGACCGCTTCGGTCTGCTGCCTGATCAGGCCAAAAACCTCATCAGGCAAACGCAGTTACGCATTCGCGCTGATCTGTTGGGTATCCAGAAAATCGATGCCGGCAATGAATGGGGCCGACTGGAATTCGGCAATACCACATCCGTTGACCCGTTAATTCTTGTCCAGAAAGTTCAGCAAGCGCCCCAATCCTATAAACTCGAGGGTGCAAATACCTTCCGCTTCAAGCTGAAGGACACCACGACCGATGGTAAACTGGCCGGCGTTGCCGACATGCTGAGCGAACTGGAGCAGAAAAAGTCCGCTTGAGTGAAGGCCATCTGAATGCCGCCTTTGGCCCGCTACGCAGGCCTACAAACGGGAGTACAGAGTGTTAAATAAAGTGTGGAATCGATGGTTGGCCCTGGCTGTTCTGGGCATTTCATTCAGCGCCGCCCCTCAGGCCTGGGCAGCCGACTTATACCGTGCCGAGTTTGTATTGTTCGAGCGTCTCGCTGCGGATTCGGGCATTGATGAGCAAATGGAAACCCGCCAACCCGAATCTCCGGTAAATGCAGACAAGATGCTGTGGGTTGTGGACGGTAACGGCCAAGCCAATACCAGCATGCAACTGGTCCCCCGTAGCGGTCTGTACCTGCGGAGCTCGGCTGCTCGACTGGAAAATAGCGGTCGCTTCAAGGTATTGATGGCGAAGGGCTGGGTTCAGTCATTCCCCCCCAACTACAAGGGCCAGCCTTTACGCGTTTCGGTAGGCGATCTGATACCGGGCAGCGACAAGCGCCAGATAGAGGGCTATATCAATGTCGACCGGTTGCGCTACCTGCACGTCACCGCACACCTGAACAACTGGCAGGCGGCCACCGCGTCCAAGCCGCCTGCAGATACCAACCAAACAGGCAGCGACGCGAGCAACAGCCCGTACATGGCCGCCCAGACTGGCGCTGCAGATGCTCCGCTAACAACGGCAACGGCGAGCGACAAGGCCCAGCTGCTGACCTGGTTACACGAAACCCGTCGCATGCGCAGCGGCGAGATCCATTATCTGGACTCCCCGACAATCGGTTTGCTGGTTTACTTTCAGCCACTCAAAAGCAACTGATTCCTGCGCCTGCATCGCAAGTGCAGGCCTTTACGATGCAATGAACCGGGCCAGCATGGCCCGGACACCCGACATCCCTTCGTCAATTGCCGCCTGAATTTCATCCATCGTAATGATGTGATCCGACTTACCTGCCGCCCAGTTCACCACCAGTGCCAGACAGGCATAATCAATTTCAAGTTCCGCCGCCAGTGCGGCCTCCGGCATACCAGTCATGCCGATCAGATGGCAGCCGTCGCGCTCCATGCGTGCCACCTCGGCCGCCGTTTCGAGTCGGGGCCCCTGTGTCGCGGCGTACACACCAAAATCGACGCAAGACACCCCTTCATCTTGAGCGGCCGCTTGCAGGGCGCTGCGAAGCGTCTCGGTATAGGGATGGGTAAAATCAATATGGGTAACATGCTCCAGTTCGGCATCCACAACGGACTCGAAGAACGTATGCCCCCTGCCCCAAGTGTAATCGATTAGCTGATCCGGTATTACGATCTGGGCAGGCCCCATTGCTGCGTGAATACCCCCAACAGCATTCACCCCGACAATGGCAGTAGCACCTGCGTGTTTGAGCGCCCAGATATTGGCGCGGTAGTTCACCTGATGTGGCGGATACCGGTGGGGATTACCATGGCGAGCAAGGAACACAACAGGCACACCGCCCAACTTACCGCTAACCAACGGAGCTGACGGCATCCCCCACGGCGTTTCAATAACCTGCTCGCCCGTAATTTCCAGTCCTTCGAGTTCGGTCAGGCCGGTACCACCAATAATACCAATCAGGGTCGTGTTAACCGGGGTGTCGTGCGCCATCAGTCGGCATCTCCGTATGTAGTCCGATTTGCCTTGGTTTTTGCCTTGTAATCGGAAAGCTTGTCGCCGTCGTCATGATAGTTGGGGCGCTCTTCGCCATCCTGATTATCACTCTCGTCACCGCCCTTTTCTGTACGGGCTTCCTGCTGCCTTTCGTTGTTATCTTCGCTGTCGCGACTATCGTCTTCGCCACTATCGTTTTCAGCGCTCTCCTGGGCATCGTTCGAGGCACTATTCTTCTCCAGCCGAACGGCATCCGCCAAATGCAGAGTGCGGGTCGGGAAGGCGATCTCAGCACCGTAACTCGCGATAATTTCACTGATCTGCAGCAGCACGTCCTGCTTGATCGCATGGTATTTCACCCACTCGACAGTCTTGGTGAATGAGTAAATCATGATCTCCAGGGACGACTCATGAAACCCCAGGAAATTGACGATAAGCGTTTGCTGGGCATCAATTTCCTCATGATTTTCCAGCATTTCCCGAATGTCATGAACAATCGACCCCATGTCGCCGACATCCACGTAACGGATCCCGATGGTTTCGCTGATTCGGCGATTGGTCATGCGTGAGGGGTTTTCAACAGAGATACTGGTAAACACCGCATTCGGGACATATAACGGGCGTTTGTCGAACGTTCGAATGGTAGTCAGACGCCAGCCAATATGCTCAACCGTGCCTTCAATTTCCTGATCAGGCGAGCGCACCCAATCACCCACTTTGAACGGCCGGTCCAGATAGACCATCAAGCCGCCAAAGAAGTTGGCCAGCAAGTCCTTGGCAGCAAAACCGATGGCAATACCACCGATACCACCAAAAGCCAGAACGCCGGAAATACTGTAGCCAAGCGTCTGCATGACGATGAGCGCAGCGGTAATGACCACAGCCGACCGTGCCAGCTTGCTCACTGCCAGCACCGTTGTATAATCCATCGGCTGCTTCATTTTGGCAGGCGACGCCAGTATGCCTTCAGCCTGCTTCACAAAGCGCAGGAGCACCCAGACCAGAATCCAGATTAGCCCGAGTTTCAGGATGGTGTCGTTCGCCTTGAACACCTCCGCTTCCGAATATTTATAAGCAATTTCGGCAGCCCAGTAGACGCCCTGCAACCAGACAAACCCGACTGCGGGTTTGCGAAGTGCGTGCAGGAAGGCGTCATCCCAGAGGTTGTTAGTGCGATTAAACTTGCGTTCCAGCGCGTAAACGATCCGACTGACGATGAAGGCCGCCAGTGCGGTGAGCAGGACCATCGCAAAGATCGCAAGCGCCACTCTCCATTCCAGAGACAAGAGATTGAAATTCTGGATCCAGCTATCGATCTTATCTGGTGTTTGCTCCAAACCATTTCTCCTGAAACAACGACTGTTTAACTCGCCACAAGCGATGGCACATGGCGTCTAAAGAATTGGACCTGCAAATCGGCATCTTGCCGAATTGAATCCTCTGCTAACCGGGGGTATTTCTATCGATTGATGTCTACGGAGACGCCCGTTCCCACACTATCAAAGAGAACAATCACCTCATCCATGCGCATCCGGATGCATCCGTGGGACAGCGGCACACCCATTGGCTCCGAATCCGGCGTCCCGTGAATGTAGATATAACGTCGCATTGAATCCACATCCCCGCCGCGGTTTACACCCGGCTCCAAACCACAGAGCCAGAGAATGCGAGACAGAATCCAGTCCCTGTTCGGGGAGGACTTACCCAGTTCCGGAGTGTAGATCTCGCCCGTTGGACGACGGCCGATAAAGACCGCCCCGGGCATCTCACCTTCGCCAATTCTGGCGCGGATGTAATGGCGCCCCAGTGGCGTGCAGCCCGACCCGTTCTGTTCGCCCGCGCCATTAAGCGCTGTTGATACGGCAAACGTCGTTTCCGAACCGTCAGCAGCATAAGCAATCAACTGCTGGCGATCGAGACTGATGTCTATATGTTCCGTTGGTAGCACTTGGGAAACCCCGGACGGTATCTGCAAAGACCGCCAATCATACGTTAGCGGGGCACAGATTACCCGAGTCAACAACAGGCAGGCAAACACAGAAGCAGGGGTCGTCCCGGGGAAAATCCCGGGGTTACATAAGGGTTATCGGTGGCCGGCCGTTAACCACGGCGAGGGCAAGCCCTGGACAGCTCAGGCCGTCCGGGACATGGCGACAGGATCAGGTGCCTGAAGCCCCGCTGCCAGGAACGGTACCAGACGTGCCGCAATTTCCTGAACAGTGGTATCCACACCCAACTTGTTTTCGAGTATTTCTCTCAGGGCGTCACTACTGGACATCGTAAACGCGGTCGCTCCCAGCATGAACTGAATGCGCCAGTATCGATCCACTGCCGTCATGTGGGGTGAGGCATCTTTAAGCAAGCGCATAAAACGGCCAAATGGCTCGCTGTATTCCTGCTCCAGAAACTTGCGCAAATGCCCTTGTGACTGGGTATAAGCAAGACCAAGCAGACGCATGAAAATGGAAATGCCCTTTTCATTACGATGCGGCATACGCACCGCACTCTCGGTCAGCGCCCACAACGTCTGATCCAGTGTCGCAGGTTTACCGGCACACTTGAGCTCAAGTTCATCAAAGGCTTTCTCGAGCGTTGCTGAAAAAGGCGTCAGGAAGCGAGCAAACACTGCGTGAATCAACGCGTTCTTTGAGCCAAAATGGTAATTGACTGCCGCGAGATTCACGTTAGCCTTGCTTGTGATCATGCGCAGTGACGTCTCGGAAAAGCCCCGCTCTGCGAAAAGCTCTTCAGCCGCATCAAGAATGCGATCTACGGTATCGGATTGGGCCATAACAGTACGCCAGTGACAATTGAGCAAACATTTGTTTAAAACATACGTTTGACTATCAGGCTTGTCAAGAAATCCGCTCCCCTACCTGTTTAATCCGTTATTTCAAAAGGTGCGACATCTGCACATTTTCTGCACGCCCACATCAAAATCATGTTCAATATTCCATAAAAAAAGCGCCCGAGGTATCCCCGGGCGCTTTTCCAACGCAGCCTCATCTATCAGTACAGAAACACGAACTACTTATCCATAGATGTTGACGCGATGCGATGGATGCTGAGATCTGCACCCTCGAACTCATCTTCTTCAGTCATTCGAATCGCGCTGATGACATTGACCAGGCCGTAAACAATAAGGCCACCCACAAACGCAATCACCACGCCCGCCAGTGAACCCACAGCCTGAGCACCAAAACTGACACCACCGAGGCCGCCCAATGCGCTTTGACCGAAAATACCAGCCGCAATACCACCCCAGACGCCGCAAATACCGTGCAAAGGCCAAACGCCGAGAACATCGTCCAGTCGGGTAACCCGATTCTGGGCCCATTCGAACAGGTACACGAACAGAGCACCCGCGACACCGCCGGTCACCAGAGCACCAATCGGATGCATCAGATCTGATCCAGCGCACACCGCAACAAGACCGGCAAGCGGCCCGTTGTGAATAAACCCGGGATCCTTTCTGCCCACCAGCATAGAGACCACAATACCGCCCACCATCGCCATGAGGCTGTTGACCGCCACCAGACCACTGATGCCGTCGAGCGTTTGTGCTGACATCACGTTAAAACCGAACCAGCCAACCGTGAGAATCCAGGCACCCAGCGCCAGAAACGGGATATTGGAAGGCGCAAACGCGACCACTCGCCCGTTGCGGTAACGGCCGCGACGCGCACCCAGCACCAGTACTGCCGCCAGCGCAATCCAGCCGCCGACCGCATGAACCACAACGGAGCCCGCAAAATCATGAAAACCGAAACCGAATACAGCTTCAAGCCACGCCTGAAAGCCGTAGTTGCCGTTCCACACAATGCCCTCGAAAAACGGATACACAAACGCGACGATCAACGAAGACGCCGCCAGCATGGGGTAAAACCGCGCACGTTCGGCGATACCGCCCGACACTATTGCGGGAATGGCTGCAGCAAACGTGAGCAAAAAGAAAAACTTGACCAGTTCGTAGCCGTTTGTCTCTGTGAGCACCGTTGCGCTGGCAAAGAAATTGGATTGGTACGCCACTGTGTAACCAACAAAGAAATACGCCAGCGTTGATACACCAAAGTCCGTCATGATTTTCACCAGGGCATTCACCTGGTTTTTATGACGAACAGTTCCCACCTCCAGGAACGCAAAGCCGGCGTGCATCGCCAGCACCATGATCGCGCCCAGCAACAGGAAAAAGGTATTCGTGCTGCTCAACAGCGTCTCAACTGCACTGGTCATTGCTACTGCATCTTCCACGGTTATCAGGCTCCCGTCTGTTTTATTCATTAGAAGCGCCCCGCCCGAAAACCGACTCAGGTCGGCATCGTTTATGTGCATTAAACGGAACGCTCCATGCATCAACAATGCACATATATACAAAAAATGTTCCATGCTGGAACACTTTTAGTCCGCTCAGTCAGTTATGAGTTATAAGCAGGAAGCTTGAATAGCAGATAGGTATTACGGGGTTTAAAAAGGCACTAACTTAGTGCGTTATCGCAGGAATAATGGTCTGGCGCACAATTATGGAACAGATTCGAAAGGTAAGGCAGCGGTTTAAAACGAACGAGGTTTCAGGCGTCAGGTTTCGGTTCAGGCACGGTCAGCGACGCAACATCAGCTGTATCATCCTTTAGCTCAGGCTCTATCCAGCCTTTGTCGACAGACAGCTGGTGGCCCTGGAAATAGGCATTCTGAAGTCGCTCGTAGGCCTTCTCGGCCTCAAGCATGTAAATCAGATACAACCGGATGTGTTTGCGGTGACGTAACTGGCGAGCCAGCACACGTTGCTCCGAGAGACGTATCAGCGTGTTGAAGCGCTGAGATTTCAGAGCCGGGTTGTGCTCACTCATCATGGTGCACTGCCAGGCCAGCCCTTCGTTGCCCTCGAGATGCTGAATATGGCTGCGCGCTTCTTTTAGCCTGCGTTGGCGTTGGATAACCAGGTCCAAATGACTCGGTTTGTCACTGAATAGCCGTCGCACGGCGGGTATCCCTGCAAGCAACACCAGCATCAGAGCACCGAAGCCCGTACCGGCTATCCACGCAGGCACCAGGCCCGGCACTCCCGCCAGAAACACAATCGCAGTAAGCGTCGCCGAGAATAGCCACAGATCCCGACGGCGCCGGGCTGCCGCCATCGCGAAGTCATCGGGCCAATCAGGCATCGCCAAAGTATTGAATTCAAGCAGCAGCACTCGCTCACATTGGCGAATGAGCCGACGGTTGTTGTGCTGGCGAGACATTACCGTGGTTTTTTCGTCCACTTCGTGGTCGGTACCGCCATCCGCAGTGACAGCAGACTGGTCATCTATCTGAAGCGGGTCAGTTGATGATTCAACTGGGACCTTGGCAGCCGCATTGTTGTTGGCATCCGCCACGGGAGGGGCTGGTGGCACTGGATCAGCCGGGCGCCCAGGCTGCAATACCGGCGAGCGCTTTGCCTGCGTACCCGTGCCTGCCATATCAGCCTCCAGTGCTTCAGCCATTTTGAATGCCATTTTTTACCTTGAATTACTTCGCGTCAGTCAACAATACCCATTTCGGGAATTACTAAACAGGTTATCGGTAAAGGCCGGGATTTCTTGAGTAAAAGCACGACGGTTATGCGCAGGTCGCTTGGCAGCACTGAGCCACACCGCTATTCTACAGCCTTTAAATTTACCCGCTGGAGCCGTCATGTTTACCGGTATTGTTCAGGGCAAAGCCCGCGTTGACTCGATTATCAGCCGTCCAGGACTGAACACTTTGGTGATCGAACTGCCGGCAGCCTGCACCGACCACGTGGCTATTGGCGCGTCCGTGGCAATCAACGGCACCTGCCTCACAGTCACCCGCCAGGAAGGCAACCGGCTCTGGTTTGACGCCATGCAGGAAACCCTGCAACTCACTACGCTGGGCAATCTTGCAGACAACGCCACCGTTAATTTTGAGCGGGCCGCGCGCATTGGCGACGAAATCGGCGGGCACCTCCTGTCCGGCCATATTCACACCACCGCCGAGGTGGTGAAAATCGAGCGTCCGGAGAATAATTGCACGCTGTATTTCAAGGTGCCGCAGGCGTGGATGAAGTATGTGTTTGCAAAAGGTTATATAGCGGTGAATGGCGCCAGCCTGACCATCGGCGAGGTAACGGAGGACACCTTTAACGTACACCTGATTCCAGAAACATTGCGGATGACCACCTTCGGAGAGCTCAAAGAGGGGGATCAGGTCAATCTCGAGATCGATAGCCAGACCCAAACTATCGTGGATACGCTAGCCCGCATGGGTTACACCGGCCCGGCTGCGGTTTAGGAAACCGCTGGTAGCGTCTATTGGCGAGCGACTAGCTTTCGCGCCTCCAACACCACAAATTTAGGATCGGAGGCGCGCTGTTCAACCCGGACAAAGTCCTTCTTCAGCTTGGCGTGATAACCAAGATGGCGATTACCGACAACCAGGAACGCCCCGCCCGAATTCAACGCCTTTGATGCCTGCCTGAACATTCTCAGCGCGATATGATCTCCGACTGTTCCACCTTCGTGAAAAGGCGGATTGCACAGAATCAGGTCGTAGTGCTCACCCTGCGGCACGCCATCGGTATGATAAAATCTGGCACATGCTTCAACAGCGAGCCGTTCCAAGTTTCCTCGGGCACTGGCAATAGCCTGACTCGATACATCTGCAAAATCCACAGCAAGATCTGGCCGCTGAATCAACGCAGACAGGCCCAAAACGCCATTTCCGCACCCGAGATCCAGAATACGGGCGCCTGGCGTAAGCCGCGCAACCGCTCCGGCTACCTGAGGCAGAAACACCCGTGTGCCAATATCCAACCGCTCGCGCGCAAACACCGCCGGCATGCCCAGCAAAGAAGCCTCTTCTGATGCCGCGGCATTCCCTGTAAATGACGGCAGCACATAGCCTTTTTTCAGGTTCGTCCAACCTTCCAGGCCAGCCTCACCGCGAGCAGCGACAATCACTCTCGCCTTACGTTTGGCCCGCTGAGGCTCGTTTGACCCCATCAGCTTCGCAAACAGATCAGCACAGCGATCCGGCAAATGTTTGATCATGCCGCCCGCCACCACACGGCCCTGCGGGCTCAATACCGTATTACTCCATCGCAGGAGATATTCCAGATAATCCAGCTGGCGCGGAATTTTCAGCAAGATCAGGTCAAATGGCCCTTCCGGTGGCGCCTGCCAATTCAGGGCGGCGGGTACCGGCAATTGATTAGGGCCGGCATTTTTACGCAATGCCTGAAGTAAAAGCGCACTGTCTGCAATACTTGCAGGTGCCATGTCGTTCAATGCCAGCGTCAGGGCACCAAAAGCATCGTCGATAATCGCAAGCGCGCCCGGAGCGATGTGATGGGTCGTAATATGAGCGTCAGTATATTCAAGCAACAACTCATCGGCAGCATCCCACGCCCGCAAATCCCGGCCCCCGCGTCCCGGGCGCTCGAGCTCAAGCAGGTGTTCGCCACATTCAAACCGGTTGTCAGACGCCAACATACCCTCCCCAGGACTTCACGCCATCGCCCGAGAGACACCGCTCGATGTCGCACTAGGCTGAATATTCTAAAAATGATCGCTATCTTACCTTTAAATTCAGTCTGTGCCGCGATCCAGTTGGTTATCAAAGTCACGATCGACAACCAATCAACGCCTGGATCAAAGCAGACAAAGACTGGCAGATCCCCGTCAGTGCAGGCCACAAAACCGCCCACTGATCCGAAACGCAAAGGCAAGACGATCATGTTGCAGGATTCATTTAAATCAGGGCTCGAGAGCTTCAATGCCGCACGCGACAAGGTGACCAACACGTTGCGTCCGCAGCTTGACAGCGCCAGCGTTGAGCTCAAAAAAGTGCTGCGCGAACTGGGCGTGGAATCCAGCGAACCCCAGTCACTGAGAGACATCGTCAGCCAGATTCGCGGTCACAATCCCTCTTTACGCAAACTGTCGCTGAGATTGGACCTGGCAACATACGATCTCCGCAAAAAACTGTGGTGGAACGCCAACATGATGTCCGCCTACATCATGGACCATGCCGAGCGCACCTATGAGCTGGAGCTCAAACCAAAGTTCTCACACTATCGCTCCACCGCTGAATCCCGCGCCAAATCACTGATCGACCAGATCCGGGACTTCCGTCCAGCTGCCAAACCTGCGGACAGTCAATCCGACTGAGGTGCAACGAAAGCCATGATGATTACAGGTTGCGCTCCTGACATATCGGAAGCAGACCTCTTCGCCCCTCCACCCCAGGGGCTTTTTTTTATGAAAAGCCTCCGATCTGCGCCACAGATGACCTTACAGCTTAACTCTGAGAAACTGGTACTCACGCATACTCAACGTTAAGCGTGGGCCTTAGTCACGCCAACTTCCGCAAAAGGCACCTCGATGACCCAACACCCGAAAACCGTTTCCGCTTCAGCAATCGACGGCTATGTGTACAAGGTTTTCCCTAACGATCTAAACGCCCACCAGACGGCTTTCGGCGGTATGATTATGGCGCACTGTGACCGGCTTTCACTTGTGGTTGCGGAGCGGCATTCCGGAAGAGTCTGTGTAACGGCGGCTGTCGATTCGCTGCAATTCAGAGCGCCGGCAAAAGGCAATGACACGCTGCTTTTCAAGGCGTCAGTCAACCGCAGCTGGCACTCATCGATGGAGATCGGCGTACGGGTGATTGCCGAGAACAGCTACACCGGGGAGGAACGGCATATTGTCTCCGCCTACTCCACATTTGTTGCACTGGATGAAGACGGCAAAACGATTGAGGTGCCCGAGGTGCTGCCCGAAACCGAGGCCCAGAAACGCCGGTTCTCGGAAGCCGACATGCGCCGCACCGGCCGCTTGGAGATGCGCAAACAGCTGAAGCGCTCTCGGGACCAGCAACGTTAATCTGACTTCCAAATCTATACGCGGCTTGCGGGTTGGCTGGATGAGCGGTTCGTGCCGGCCTGCGGCACTGTGCGAGCCAGCGAAGCGATGCCACCTGACGCTTGCGTGGGCTGCCTAGCGGGCGTTCGCGCCGGTTCGCACTCGACCACATGCGGCCGCTCCGACCAGTGCAGAATCTCCAGGCTACCATCAAAGCTCTCGGTCAACGCGGTGCAATGCTCAACCCAGTCGCCGTCGTTGCAGTAAAGTCCGCTACTACCCTGCCTGAAGCCCGCCGAATGGATGTGACCACAAATGAAACCATCGTACTGACCGCGCTCTGCTGCCATGAGCGCCGCCGTCTCGAATCGCTGGATAAAGTCCTTGGCTTTACCTATCCGTGACTTCATCCAGGCAGCGAGAGACCAGTAGGGTTTGTTTCGCATCCGCCGCCAAACATTGAACCAGCGATTGAGCCTGAGCAAAAGACCGTGGGCCCGGTCCCCCACCAGTAGCATTAAAGGACTGCAGCGCATGACCTGATCGAACTGATCACCGTGACACACCACAAATCGCCGACCATCCGCTGTGGTGTGTACCGCTTTTTGCTGTAATGAAATACCGGCCAGTGTCTGCCCGCAAAAATTACGCAGGAACTCATCGTGATTTCCCGGCACATAAATGACCCGCGTACCTTCTGCCGCAAGCCTGACAAGACATCGAATCACAGCTTGGTGTGATCTGGGAAAATGGACCCGCTTCTGCATAGCGATCAGATCGATGATATCGCCGACCAGATAAAGCGTTTCACACTGTACGTTATTCAGAAAGTCCAGCAGGTATTCCGCCTGACAATCGGGTGATCCCAGGTGTACATCCGAAATAAAAACGCTGCGGTACTGGTGCATCGGCCCTTTCCCCGTCTCAGATGCCCTGACCGGCGGAGGCATGCCCCGCACAGGCCTTGCGTAAAACCCTGATCAACACGACAGGTTTAGCGTCGCGTGATCCGGTGACAGGGAAATGACATTTCGCAGACAATTACATGACCGTCACTCACGCAGCCGCGCCTCCGGGTGACGCCTGAGCTCCACAGGCCTATGCTGTATGGAGAAGCGAAAAGATACTTCTGAAGGCCATTCATCTGACGACACGACCTAGCGTATCCGCGCAGACGGAGGTTCCATGCTACTGAAGCATATAAGCACCCACCATCTTGTAGAAGTGGACGATCTGACAGCCCTGACCAATCCATTTACACAGGACGTCACCGGGCAGTTTTTATGGGGCGAGGAAATTCAGGAACCAGAGAAATTCAACAAGCAGTCACTCAGCTTTCCCTCTGGAGAACAGCTGCCGCACTGCTGGTGGGACGCACACTATCAGGAGGAGGCCCGCATTCTGCACCGGCCATCAGCGACAGAGCGCACGCCAGGATACTACGGCGCCTGACAATACGTTTTTTTTCAACAGGACGATTGAAGTGCCGGAGTCCTGGCTAACATCGGATTCAGGGCGCTGGCTCTGAGCCAGCGCCGGCGACATCAAACCGGTCGCGGAATAGTCAGCACCTCACCGAAGGTCACGTACTCCCCCCCACCGAGACGCCCGATCGGATCAGCGCCCTTGGCATCAATACGGAACCGGCCTTTCTCATCCTGTTTGCCAACCGCATCATCAACATACAGCTTGCTGACTTGCGCAAAGATGACGGATTGCCGCTTATTCCCCATCTCCTGAAGTTGATATAGCTCACAGGCCAGCGCAATACGGCAGTCCGCCAGACGCGGAAGCTCAAAACCATCAAACGGTACGGTTGCCAAGCGGTTTTCCGACACTTCAGACACCCCGAAAGGCAAGGTGCGGGACGTCTCGGTCATGGCTTTGGCCATATCCTCGTGGGCGATATGGACCACGAATTTCTTGCGCTCTTCGATATTGACCCGGGTATCCTTGAAATCACCATCAGGCTTACGCCCTACCGACAGCATGATAATCGGGGGATCCGCAGTGATCGCGGTGAAAAACGAAAAGGGCGCGAGGTTGTAATCACCATCGGGATTTTCGGACAGGACCCACGCCACCGGGCGCGGAATCAAAGACTGCGTCATGCAGTGATATGCGCTGTCGGCGGACAGGTTTTCAAAATCAATAATCATCCGGCATTCCCTCCGTCATCAGACCGCAATTAGCGGCGGTATGCTCGATATACGTTAAAGCGACGATCTTCGGCCAGTATCTCACAAGGCCCGACGTAACGCCGGATCCAGTCAAGATAAGGCAGGAACCGGTTGGCTACCAGCCTCAGCTCGCCCCCTTTTTCCAGGTGTTGAGCAGCAGAGCGGATAAAGGATTCGGTCATGGTTGTATCTGTTCTGATGCCAGCATGGAATGGCGGATTACTCACCAGCAACTGATACCGGCCCTCAACGTCGCTCAATCCGTCAGAAGCCCATGCCCGCGCTTCAACATCGTCACCCATACGCGCGAAGGTGGCTTCGGCACAGGCGACGGCCTGGCTTTGCACATCCACCGCATCCACTCTTAAATTGGGCACCTGGCTGGCCAGCCAGGCGCCGATAACGCCAGCGCCGCAGGCAAAATCGAGAACCGGGCCCACGGGTAACTTGTCAAAGGTGGATAGTAGCAGCGCCGTGCCATCATCCAGCCGGCCGTCACTGAAGATGCCCGGCAGCCCGGCCACATCCACAGTCGTACCACTGACTTCAATGGTGTGCCACTGCTGCCAGTCATCAAGCCGGAAAGCCTGTGCCCCTTCGGGTGCGGCGCCTTCCCAAACCTGACAATGCCGGGCACTGTCCGTTTTGAAAGCCTGTGGCAAGGCGGTTTTGAAAATCTTGGCGCCGCCACTGATTCCTTCCTTTTTTTCACCGATCAACATCAGCGTGCCACCGGCTTTCGCAAGATGCTGTGCAAGTGCAAGCCGCATCTCCAGCTCCGGACGTGACTTCGGCATGAACACCACCACGCAATCAAACGCGCTTTCCGCCAACGCTTCGCTGCTGTAACCAAACACCGGCTGCCAACGGCTCAGCGCACTCCAGCCGCCATAGATGCCAAAGTGATCAGTCTGCACCAGACCACCATCACACGGCAGGCTTGCCAGTACCGCCGCATCGGACAAACCAAGCAACGCCACCTGACCGGACAGAGAATCACGGTTGCGGAGCAAAGCCTCATGGGTGTTCAGCATGAAATTGGTAACTCTTTTAAGTGGTGAAAGATGAGCAGAGGTTCTGACGCAGGCGCGCCGGAGCTGTATTGTGCGGTACTTCAGAGGGTGTTGCAAAAACGTCGCGACGTTTTTGCAACACCGATTTTGCGACCGTGCAACCTGATTCTAAGACAGAGTTCACCGAGCCCAGGATGCGCAAGATTACGCTCGTGGTGCACCGCGCCTCTATTCGCCATTGTACTGGAACGTCATATTCCGGTAGTAGCGGGCGACGATCATCGGTGAATCCGGCACATCAAACCGCGGCACCGACCTGATCGCCTGCAAAGCACTGGCATCGAGCAATACATTGCCGCTGGAGCGCTGGATTTTGGCCGACAACAGGTAGCCTTCAAGATCTATCGTAAAGACAATGACGCCCTCCTGATAGCTTTGGGCGCCCAACGGCCTTCTGAAGCGCTGATTCACCTGGGCCAGCATGCGCCGAAGGAAACGGTTTTTCATTTCGATCCTTCGACTCTCAATATCGCTTTCCGGGGAACCCGCGTTAATACCCGCCAGCTTCTCATCCGAGAGTTGATCCATCCCCTTGGGCGTTTCGGATTCGGTATCAGAGGGCTTGGGCCGGGAACCCTCTTTAGTCGACGTCACCGATGGCGCTTGGGCTGATTTTCTGTCGGGTTTGCCCTCTGCAAACCGGGTCGGGTCAGATTCCTTTTCGGCCAGCTTTGGCGCAGGCTTGTCCTGTTTGCCCTTCACAGGCTCCTTCTGTACAGGCGCCTTGAAATCGGTGCCCTGGAGATCGTTCTTGTCGGCATTGTCCCTCGGCAAGTGAGCCTGCTGCGTTTCCGGCTTTGGTTTGGGTTTCTGATTGGGCTTGGGCTGCTTTGGCGCTGGAGGCTCGGGCGGTGGCGGCTGAATCAACTGGACCGCGACAGTATGATGCATCGATTCAGCTTCAGACGAAGGCTCCCAGAGGCGATCCTGAAACACTAAAAACAGCGCAATATGAACCACAACGCTTAGTGCGAGAATAAAGCCAAAGGGCGCTCGTTTTTTCGGGCGGGGATCATCGCTTGAAGCAAGCAGAGGCGGTACCGTCATCATCAAAACGCTGAAAAGATAAGTCGAACGGGCCGCCTAATGGTTTTCAGGCGCCCGGTATCCTGCCATACAAGACATCATCTTTTCATACTGCACAGCATCTTTCCACGCTACTGAGGCAGCGCCGGAGATGTAAGGTCAAGCGTTATAGAAAGCCGAAATACAGAATTCCAGCGAAGGATAAACCGGGAACAACAAAAAGAAACGGTGTTGGGAAATCAGCCGCCACTGGCGACTGCTATTTGTAGCGGGCGACTATCCCGACCTGCAGCGCATCCTGTGGTGACATATCCCAGTCATCTGGAAGCGTTTCATTGTTGGCAGCCACCGCCGATTTTGGTGTTACGGCTCCAGGCGCCATTGGGCGAGATGTTGACTGTGCAGACTTTCTCTCTTTCAGCTTGCTCATTACTTGCTGTAGTTTTTCTTTCATTGCACTGACCTCTTGCGCCATCAACCAACCAATAGGGCGGTGACTGCATCCGATGGCGACGATGCTCATGTAACCCGTTGCCACGTCATTATCCCTACTTGAGCGGGACTTTTTAGTGAACTGTTTCACGCGATTTTACACTTTGCAATTAAATGCAATAGGTAACATCAAGTTACACTTAAGGTAAGATACTGATTTAATTTATTTATTATTGACATTCAGAACAAAAGCCACGGATCCCGGCAGCCAATTGTAAAATCCACTGCCTGAACCGGACGCGCCAACCACTCCCCGGTTATCTCACCACCAAACCCGCAATCAGCGCGTAATAGGCAAATTGAAGGCGGGAAAGCCGCCACTCCTCAGGGCTACGCTGGTCAGGCAAGTCTTTCAGCAAAGCAACAAGATGGCGTGCAGCCCCCTGCCCTTCTGCCAAGGGATCTGTTGAAATCGCCGGATAGCGACAGGCGTCGGGAATGTATTCAGGATAAGAAAGCCGGTCAGGCGCCAGCGGAAGGCAGCCCGCTGCCATCGCCTCAAGCATCGATAGCCCCTGAAAATCGTGTGTTGCGGTCGATATAACGATATCTGCGGTCGCCAACAACCGATCATAACTCGCCCGGTCTGGCAAAAATCCCCAGTGTGTAATCCGTTCCGAAAAGCGCTGCTGGATGTCATTATATTCAGCGGGCTCGCGACGGAATTGTTCTCCCACCACGCTTAGTGTGAACGGCTGCCCCGTTGCTTCCAATTCTGCCAACAGGGCCAGCAGTCGGTCAGGTCCTTTGTCGTATTCCCGACGGTGATTCCACAACAGATGTGGACAGGCCGAATTGATCCGCCTTGGTGCACCAAACAGCGCGTCATCAATCGGCACCGGCAGCACAGTGGATTTCTCACAAATGCGGTCAGCCACACCGTGTGGAACGGCATCCGGCAGTTTGCCGAGCAAACGATTGATACCGTCCAGAAAACTGCGTCGATTCCAGTCACTGTTAAACGCCACACGCTCGGCTGACAAGGCGCTGTATAGATTGACCATCAGAGGATCCACACTACTGTGCTGATCCCCCGAATCCGGGTAGGCAAACTGGTTTTCGTGCATGTAAAGAAGAACCGGCACGTCACGCAGTGCGGGATGCAATGCGCGAATGCCCGCAATGTCCACCATCGACGTTGCCACCACGAGATCCCACCGCTCCTGCATTGCGGGTTCATCAAGCCAGCTCAAAGCGTTTCCGCGAATACGCCAGCGAAAATAGCGCGGCGGCAAAGTCAGCGCTGTCCAGTCAAACGCCGGTTGCGTGGCAACCAACTGTTCTCGCCAGCGCCGATGGCTACCGGCGTCGTAACCGGACAACAACAAGATACGGGGACGCGCTTGCGTAGACGCAACAGCAGGCGTTTGCTCAGACGAAGGTGGGTGAGGCTCAGGCATTGGCAGAGTGTACCGAATGCTCGTGCGGAACGCTTGGGCTGTTGTACAGAGCCGCTGCCAGGTGCCCGGGTTCTGCATCCGTACGAACGTCATTTTGAAAAACTTGTCTTCACCGGCAGGCGTCCTTCACCATGAGGATTACACCGCGAAAAGCACATTAGAATGCCCGGGTACATTGCAAGCACATTGAAAGTGATCAGGATTGGGCTGACTCTCCTCAGCCGTATTCCACCAACCATCAGGTGACGCCCCTGTACGATCTCAAGATCAGTAATCGTTTTATCCAGCTACCGGCCCATTTTTACAGCCGGGTTGACCCCATGCCGCTGCGCCAGCCAACGCTTGTCTGCTTCAATGATGAGCTGGCGCAGGATATGGGCATTGACCCAACGGCCAAAGACACCTGGACCGAGATTGGAGCTGGTCAGGTATTGCTGGAGGGGATGGAGCCACTGGCCATGAAATACACCGGCCATCAGTTCGGCATGTACAACCCTGACCTGGGGGACGGTCGTGGATTGCTTTTGTGGGAGAGCATTGGCCCTGATGGTCGCCATTGGGACTGGCACCTCAAGGGCGCCGGGAAAACGCCCTACTCCCGCTTTGGCGACGGTCGCGCCGTCTTGCGTTCGACCCTTCGGGAATACCTGTGCAGTGAAGCCATGCACTACCTTGGCATCCCCACGACCCGCGCCCTGTTTATGGTAAGCGCCAAAGACCCGATCATGCGGGAATCCATTGAATCCGCCGCGACACTGATGCGGGTTGCCCAAAGCCACATCCGCTTCGGGCATTTCGAGTACGCGGCTTACCACCAGGGGCCGGACGCCGTTCGCACACTACTTGATCACACGATTGACATGCACTTCCCTGAACTGCTCGACCTGCCCCAGCCAGACCGCTATGTAAGATGGCTGGGGGACGTTGCAGCCCGCACCGCCCGCCTAATTGCCCGCTGGCAGGCCGTCGGTTTCTGTCATGGCGTGATGAACTCGGACAACATGTCGATTATCGGTGACACTTTTGATTATGGACCTTTCGCCTTCCTTGATGATTTTGACGCGGGTTACATCTGCAACCATACCGATCAGGGTGGCCGCTACGCCTACAACCGCCAACCTCAAATCGGCTTTATCAATTGCCAATTGCTGGCCCAGTCGCTCAACGGTGTCATCAATGAAGACGATCTGCGACGTGCGCTACGCCGATATGAAACCACTTACAATGCCGAATTTGAATCACTGATGACGCAGAAACTGGGCCTCTATCGCAGTGCAGAGGAAGATGGCCAAGACATGGCGCTGGTGATGGAAATGTTCAGCATGCTGCATGAGCACCATATCGACTTCACCCTGTTTTTCCGGGGGTTATCGACTCGTCACAGCCTCGGAGACGCCCCTGTGCGGGACTTGTTTGTGGACCGCAGCGTCGCCGATAAATGGCTTGGCCAGTATGACGAGCGCCTTGCATTTGAAACCCTGCCGGCGGCCGAGCGTGAGAACGCGATGTGTGCTGTGAACCCCCGATTCATCCTGCGCAACTATCTGGCGCAGGAAGCGATACAGGACGCCCAGCAAGGGGACTACAGCACCGCGCACAAGCTGATTGAAGTGCTCAAGCGCCCCTATGACGAACAACCGGATAATAGCCGCTACGCCGTGCAACCACCCGACTGGGGCCGGCACATGGAAATCAGCTGCTCATCCTGATACTGATCAGATGAAAGGAACGTCATCGAAGGCACCTTGAAAAACACCCTGAGTGACAAGAGGTCGGTTTCAGGACATCCCGGTCTTACATTTTACGGATACCCAGAACGCACGATTGTCCTCACTAACGGGATACAGGAGACACATCATGACGGCTCAATATATTGAACATCCCGATATCAAAACCGTTGAAATTGTAGTGGATGGCAAATTCACCGCAGATGATCTGAACACGATGGTCCCAAAGATGAAGACCTTTATAGAGCAGCACGGTAAGGTCAAGGTACTGGAAATCGTCCGCGACTTCGGCGGATTCGATTTCGCTGCCCTCAAAGACGGCATAAAGTTTGATATGGAGCACCTGAAAGACTATAGCCACTGCGCCGTCGTCTCAGACAGCGGCTGGGTCGGCCCCGTCGCCCGGGTGATGTCAAAGTTTCTTGATCTGGAAGTGCGCGTTTTCAGGGCCAGCGAAGAACCTGACGCTCGCGCGTGGATTGCACAGGTATAAACAGAACATTCAGAAGCAAATAAAAACGGGGCTCGAAAGCCCCGTTTTTATAGCAATCCACCGACACTAAACGTTCGGATCAGACAGCCTTGGCTGCGATAATTTTATCGTGCCATTCGACCGGACCGGTCTGGTGCACTGACGTACCGCGAGAGTCAACGGCAACCGTCACCGGCATGTCCTCTACTTCAAACTCGTAGATCGCTTCCATTCCCAACTCTTCAAAGGCCACCACATTGGCCGCCTTGATCGCTTTGGATACAAGGTAAGCTGACCCGCCGACCGCCATCAGGTAAACCGCGCCAAATTCCTTGATCGCATCTATGGCTACCTGGCCGCGCTCTGCCTTGCCGATCATACCGGTCAGGCCGGTTTTCTCGAGCATGGTGCGGGTGAACTTGTCCATCCGCGTTGCGGTAGTCGGGCCTGCTGGCCCCACCACTTCTTCGCGTACCGGATCAACCGGGCCCACGTAGTAGATAAAGCGGCCTTTGAGATCAACCGGCAGCTCTTCGCCCCGCTCAATCATATCGACCATTTTCTTGTGGGCCGCATCACGACCGGTGAGCATCTTGCCTGAAAGCAGAACGGTTTCGCCCGGCTGCCAGTCTTTGACGTCTTCCGGCGTTACGGTATCGAGGTTCACACGACGTACGCTATCGCCAACTTCCCAGGTGATTTCCGGCCAGTCATCCAGGCTCGGCGGGGTTTGCAGTGAAGGGCCGGAGCCATCCAGCACAAAGTGCGCATGCCGGGTTGCAGCGCAGTTCGGGATAATGGCCACCGGTTTGTTGGCCGCGTGAGTCGGATAGTCCTTCACCTTTACATCCAGTACGGTCGTCAGACCGCCAAGACCCTGTGCGCCAATACCCAGATCATTAACCTTTTCGAACAATTCCAGACGCAGCTCTTCAGCACGATTGGAAGCGCCACGCGCCTGCAGATCATGAATATCGATCGGATCGAGTAGTGATTCCTTGGCCATCTCCATCGCTTTCTCGGCGGTACCGCCGATACCAATCCCCAGCATGCCTGGCGGACACCAACCGGCTCCCATCTGCGGCACCATTTTAAGCACCCAGTCAACGACCGAGTCAGACGGATTCAGCATAGCGAACTTGGATTTTGCTTCAGACCCACCGCCCTTGGCCGCGACGTGAACATCCACCGTATTACCCGGAACCAGCTTGTAATGGATGATCGCAGGTGTGTTGTCCTTGGTGTTCTCACGTTTGCCGTCAGGATCGGCCAGAATAGAAGCGCGCAGTACGTTATCCGGATTCATGTAAGCACGGCGAACACCTTCATTGATGATGTCATCGAGCGCCATATCGGCATCCCACTGAACATCCATACCCACGGTGACAAACACCGTCACAATGCCGGTGTCCTGACACAGCGGTCGCTTGCCCTGTGCGCACATTCTGGAATTGATCAGGATCTGGGCCATCGCGTCCTTGGCAGCCTGCGACTCTTCCTTTTTATAGGCTTCATACACACCCTGGATAAAATCCTTCGGGTGGTAATAGGAGATAAACTGCAGTGCATCAGCAACGCTTTCGATCAGGTCGTCCTGGCGAATCACTGTGGTCATATCGGCTCTCATCAGTTTTTTGGGTCTATCTGCGGTCACCAGCGATGCGACAGCCATTGCCGCCCGATGATCCGGAAAAGTGCGCCATAGTTTACCCGAATCAGTGAATGGAATCAGCGCTGATCTGAATCCCAAAGCCTCGCCCTGTGCAAGAACGATTACCCTCAGGTCCCGAATAGCACAAAACCGGCATCCACGGTTTGTATTGGGCAGCGTGACGGCGGCCACAGAATACGTCGATGTACTCGACAAACCACCGCCCGGCTTCTATTTTTCAGGGAGGTCAAACCTTCTGTTGCCAAATGGCATAGGAGCAGAATCACACTTTAGAGCGATCAACAGGTTTATCTTTCTTTCGCTATAGTCAGAATCACAGAAACCTTTAATAAGTGCGTGCTGGGGAATGTCGCTGCTTCCCTGAGGTTTTCAGACAAGACAGGTGACTGACAGAAGGCTTGCGGAAAATACCGTACCGGTCAGCACCGACAATAACGATACAACAACAGAGAAAGGTTCCATCCATGTTCAAAAAAACGCTATTGGCCCTCGCCGTGGCTTCTTCCGTTGGTCTGACTGGCTGCCTTGATGACGGCTCAAGCGGGAAGAATGCGAATCCGGATTATAAGATCGATGACACTACGATTGATCGCAGCATTGTTCGCCCGGTTTTTAACCCGAACCCTCTCGCAGACACCGCGGTACCGGTTAACTTTGACCTATTGCTGCTTTTAGGTGCTAGCCAGGGCCCGAACTACGATTTCACAGGGCTGACGACCGGCACCACACCGGCAGATAGCGCAATCAACGACCTCTCTGGCTTCTCTACAACAGGCCAGTTTAATCTCGCATTTGACGGCTCCCTGAATCCGGACTCCGTCATCAAAGGGCAAACAGTTTTCTTAGTGCCGCTTACAACGAAGCCGGTTCTTGATACTGCGCCTCTCGCGCTTCCTCCTATAAACCCTACTCAAATTACCGGCGTAGACAAAACCCCAGCGAACCAGCCTAATTTCCGTGTAGAGGTTATTACTCAAGATGGTGTAACGAATAACACGATTCGCATAACACCGCTCGAACCCCTCCTCGAAAATACCAAGTACATCGTGATTGTTTCAGATGGTGTTATTGGAGCCAATGGAAAACCGATCGAGCAATCAATTGAAGCCCAGCAACTTACAGAAGGTCCTCTGGGGAACTCAGCGCTTCAATCCGTTCGCGATATTATCAACGCATCGAACGGTTTGGGTCAGCAGATCATCGCTGCTTCAGGTAAAGATGTCGCACTGGCCTACACAATGACTACTAACGGTCACTCGACTGTTTTGAAAGCAATGGCCTCACCAGCGACTTACTTAACAGCCTTGGGTCAGAAAATCGGCTTCACTGCGCTATTGAAAGCTGTTAGGGATAACAACCCGGAAAAGAACTTTAGCGAACTAACAACGATCCTCGGGAAAATTCAGAAGGGTGATACTAGCGCAGGAGCGCCAGGCACCGCTGCTGCGGTAGGCGCAGCAGCTGCCGTGGCCACCGAGTCTAATATCGGTTCCGCAATTGCAGCGCGGGTCGCGGATGGATCAATTTCATTGCCGCTACCCCGCCCATCCTTCTTTTACAAACAAAATGAACCAGCTGAAAACCTGGCCACGATCCAGGGCTTAGCCGCAGCAGACCCAAACAACCAAGTTGTGACTCTATCCAAAGGTGTTTCCGTATCCCAAGGTGCAATTGTTCTACCTTACTACCAGCCTATTCCAGCCGTAACCGGTGGAGAGTCATTGGTTAAACAAGGGTGGCAAGGTGATACAACCCTCGAAACCAAGCTAAATGAAAGCCTAAACTCAGGTACCACCACGTTTGAATTCCTCCGTGATCTGGACGGAACTCTGAATGTAAACGCCAACTTCCCTTACCCGAAAATTCAGGGGCAAGTTGCGGTACCCGTTGTTGTGTATCAACCCGACACTGACAACACTGCTCTAAGCACATGTGGTTCCGCACCGCTTGGCGTAACGATATTCCAACACGGCATCACTGTAGATCGCAGCGTATCAATGCTTCCTGGCATATTACTGGCTTCCCAAGCTTGCCAAGCCGTCATTGCAATAGATCAACCACTTCATGGCCTGTCGGGGCCAACTCTTGGAACAGTAACTGGCTTGGACGAGCTTACACCCTCTGACATTGGGACTGTTTTCGACCAAGTGCCAGGACTCGCCTATATCGGTGAGCGTCACTTTAACTACACGGACGCGGGGAGCTTGACCCCCGTGCAAAAGGCATCTGCCACCGACGTAAAGTCTGGCAGCCTGTTCATTAACCTCAAGCACCTACAAGGTGCGCGAGACAATCTGCGCCAGGGCGTTATTGACTTGCTAAACGTCGCAGCGACTCTGGATTCAAGCAACAAGCCTGCAGCCTATCCAACCAAGGGCTTTGATATTGATAGGAACGGATCGGATGACTTTGCAGGCCTTCCTGTGAATTTCATAGGCCACTCACTCGGTGGCATCACAGGGACTGTCTTTGCTGAACTTAGCAGTGATCCAGTCGTACGCGGAGCCTATGCGCAAGCGCAGGCGCAAAACCCGAATTTCCCATCAGCACAATTCCCTTCGCTCAACTCAGTGGTGTTACATAATACCGGAGGGCAGATCACCAAGCTGGTAGAAAATTCCCCGACCTTTGCAAGTCGCGTATTACCCGCACTGCCTGCTCAGGGAACCTCTAACTTAGAGACATTCCTGTACGTCTTCCAATCCGTTGTTGATTCAGTTGACCCAGCCGTTTATGCCAAAGATCTGGGCAAAGCATCTTCTAGTGTAAACATTCTTACAACTGAGGTTGTCGGTGATACTACGGTCCCCAACGAAGCGAACGTCAACCCTCTCGGCAATGCGCTTTCAGCTCCTCTAGCGGGCACAGAGCCTTTGATGGCCCTCATAGACCTTGGGGCTGGCGGAACGAAACTTTCGGACGGTTCAGAAGGCTCAAAAATCGTAAATATGAGCACAGCACCTACCCCGGATGTTGGGTTGCCCGCAAGCGTGTTCTTCGACGGAACAAATCCTTGCGCCCAAGCTAATCACGGCACGTTCGTGGCTCCAATAGTCGACAATGATGCCTGCCCTGGAGGCAAAGCAATAACCAAGGATGCTTTCACATCTATGGTTACTCAAACTGGAGCGCTGGTAAGTCCTGCTGGAGCAACTCTGCCGGTAAGTCCAGATATTCAAGCTACCTTGGGGACAAGCCTGACAATCGAAAGCGCTCTGGACCAAGACAAGTAAGCATTACTTAACTAACGAAACAAGAGTTGAAACCAAGCCCTTTAACGAAAGTTAAAGGGCTTTTTTAGTTCTGCTTACAAAAAGCCCCAAAATAGTGCAACGCTTCGCACAAAAAACGAACTACTCTTTGCTTATAATCTACTCAACTATCATTCATTAATAAAAACCAATGCCTAATGTCCTCAGACGCAGAACCTCGAAAAACAGCAGATGACCCCAAAGCAACGTCGCTGAGCCGGATTGCTGGAGAGCAAAGCCTCAGGCTCCGACGCTTGGGCATGTCTTTTCTGTCCTATCAGGTCACGTTCATTGTCGTTGTCATGTTCTGGCTTCAGGCACTGCTGCCTCTATCGGTCGTTATCGAGTTTTTTGGTGCTGCGGTGCTCATCAACGGTACTTTTTTTGTTCTGATCAAAACGAACGTTAACCTCCGATTCAAGGACCCGGCACTGACAGCCCTGCAAATAGTAGCATCTGCACTGCCGCCACTTTGGGTGATGTACTTCCTAGAGGCGGCTCAAGCACGTACGATATTTTTGTTAATTGCAGTAGTGCCTGCGCTCTACGGCATTCTTGCGCTCAAAACCCGTGATTTTTTCATTGTTGCGGGCTGTTTTGTTCTCGCCTATATCGGACTTGTCTTCGCTGTATGGCTAACAAAGCCAGAAATCCTGGACTTGTCTCTGGAGTTGGTTCAGATATTCGCCTACTTCCTCGTCATGGCACAGATAGCCATGATTGGCGGCTTCATCAGCGGCCTTCGCGGCAAGCTCAGAAAAAAGAACCTGGAACTTAAACATGCCATGGCCCGAATCAGTGAGCTTGTCAATATTGATGAGCTTACCGGTGTCTGTAACCGTCGTAAGCTGTTTGAGGTACTGGCCGAGGAGACAAACCGCTTCAGTCGAACACAGGGTCCATTCAGCGTGTGTATCCTGGATATTGACTTTTTTAAACAGGTCAACGATACCTTCGGTCACCAGGCAGGAGATCAGATTCTGCGACAAGTCGCGCAGACCGTTAGCCAAAGCCTGAGACAAATTGATTGCTTTGGCCGTTACGGCGGCGAGGAATTTCTGATGATTCTGCCCCAAACATCGCTGGAAGGCGCGCGAGTGAAGGCTGAGCGAGTGCGTTCTGACGTAGCCGCTCTGCAATTCGACGGAATTGAGCCTGAATTCTCTATCACAGTATCGATCGGCGTCGCCCAATGCCGCAAGGAAGATAGCGCGGAAGATACTATCGCCCGCGCCGATCAGGCGCTATACATTGCGAAACAGAAAGGCCGCAATCAGACGGCCATGGAAACACCTCCACCGGAGCCATCGAACGAGCACACTTCGATGATGATCAAGTAGTATCAATACTCCAAAAGCGCGAGGCGAGATTCTCATTTCCTCCAGGCACAAAAAACGGGCCAGTTGAGGCCCGTTTTTTTATCGTACTTTCGCCAATCAGCCCGGCTTACGACCCTTGCCCGCCGCAATACGCAGACGCAGCGCGTTCAGCTTGATAAAGCCGGCCGCATCTTTCTGGTCATAGGCGCCTTGATCTTCTTCGAAGGTGGCAATTTTTTCGTCGAACAGTGAGTCGTCGGATTTACGACCCACGACGTCTACGTTGCCTTTATAGAGCTTCAGGCGAACAACACCATTCACGTGAATCTGGGTCTGGTCGATCAGTGCCTGCATCGCTTCACGCTCTGGCGACCACCAGTAACCGTTGTAGATCACTTCTGCGTAGCGTGGCATCAGGCTGTCTTTGAGGTGCGCGACTTCGCGGTCCAGCGTGATGGACTCGATACCGCGGTGAGCACGCAACATGATAGTGCCGCCCGGGGTTTCGTAGCAGCCACGCGACTTCATGCCAACATAGCGGTTCTCAACAATGTCGAGACGACCGATACCATTATCGCCGCCGACCTTGTTCAGTTTGGCCAACACTTCGTGGGGCTTCAACGCTTCACCGTCGATAGCGACGATGTCGCCTTTTTCGTAGGTCAGCTCAATGTAGGTTGGCGTATCCGGGGCTTTTTCCGGTGATACGCTCCAACGCCACATATCTTCTTCGGCTTCGGCCCAAGGGTCTTCCAGCACCATGCCTTCATAGGAAATATGCAGCAGGTTGGCATCCATGGAGTAAGGCGATTTGCCCTTCTTCATCTCAACCGGGATATCACGCTCGGCACAGTATGCCAGCAGCTTCTCACGGGAATTCAGATCCCATTCACGCCACGGCGCAATAACGTGCACGCCAGGCTTCAGTGCATAGGCGCCCAGTTCGAAGCGTACCTGATCGTTCCCCTTGCCAGTCGCACCATGAGAGATGGCGTCTGCGCCGGTTTCGTTGGCAATGTCGATCAGGTACTTGGAGATCAGCGGGCGGGCGATGGAGGTACCCAACAGGTACTCGCCTTCATACACGGTATTCGCACGGAACATGGGGAACACGAAGTCGCGCACGAATTCTTCTCGCAGGTCTTCGATGTAGATTTCTTTGACACCCAATGCCTCTGCCTTGGCGCGGGCAGGTTCAACTTCTTCGCCCTGGCCCAAATCCGCAGTGAAGGTCACTACTTCGCAGTTATAGGTATCTTGCAGCCAGCGTACGATTACCGAGGTATCAAGCCCTCCGGAATACGCCAGTACAACCTTTTTGATGTCTGACATGCCCATGCTCCGCGTCGATCAGAAATGAGTGAATAACGCCAAACCACGCAACAAACTGCCGCTTTTGACGCCTTCATTACTTTAGGAAGGGCGCTATTGTACGGCAGCTCAGCGCTGCATCCAATTGGCAGAAGGAATTAGCGCCCTTTTCAGAGCGCTTTCAGACGTATTCGGGCGTTTTATTGCGGTGGTTCAGCGGTGCTTGGGGCCAGTATCACCCATTTTTTCGGGGATCAGCATCCGCCTCAGCCCTTTGCAGCCCGCGCCGCTCACCTTCCCGCTCAAGCCGGACGGTGGTGCGACGGTTCTCCGCCGGGCGAGACGACGCCGGGTAACGTTCGCCATGGTAGCGAGTGATGATCTTCTCGCTGTCGATACCGCCCTGCTGGACGAGGTATTCAGTCACTGCATTGGCCCGCTCTTCTGACAGGCTGCGGTTATGAATGCGGGATCCACTGCTATCTGTGTGGCCGTCGACATAAATTTTGCTGATGCTGGGGTCAGCTTGGATAAACAGGATAATCATATCCAAACGATTGTAATCGGCGTCATTGAGGACAGCGCTATCCAGCGAGAAATGAATTTTTGAGCGCTGGATCTGATCGTAATTGACCGGCAACAGGCTGGCGACGCAGGTCTGGTAGTCACCGTAGTTTGCGGCGAAATTAATATTGGAAACCCTCACCCGCACCGGATCGCTGCTGTACCAGGCTGTGCGCGTTACCGTTGGCGACATGCCGGACATCAAGCCTTGCACCATCGCCATGCTGCGCAGGGGATCAACTGTTACCGCCCGACGCTCTCGGGAAACCGCAACTTTGCCCAGTGGCTGAGGATTAACCCCGGGGCGCCAGCTGGGCGCCTCCACCACAAGTTCGCCGTTGCCCGGCTTCATTAATTTGCCGTCGGACTCCAGATAGAATGTCAGCCGTTCCCCGGCTCGGTGCTGGAACACCGCGCGACCATAGCCCGGAACCTGATGCGTCAAGGTGCAACTGAACACCGATGAACTCAGGTACCACTCACTGTTTTCAATGCCGGCACCGTATGTCTGCGCAATGCTACCGGATGCAGGTGCCAGCATTAAAGCGCTGACAACAATAGGGCGAATGATTGATTTCATGCGATATGCCAGGGTTCGCAGGTGTATTGGGATACCTGCTTAACGACCCGGCTCCGGATATCTTTAGTGAGGAGAACAAAAAGTAACACGGTAATCGGATCGTCATCAGACCAGCGCGATCAGGGCCAGGCCTTCCGGGTATCAAGACAGGGCAATTCGTCCCCGGTGTCTGATATACTGCGCAGCACCAGACTGTGACCAAGGAACCCTGCGCTAACGATGTCCACTACGCTGACGATTACCCGACCTGACGACTGGCACCTTCACGTGCGCGATGGTGACGCACTTGCCGACACCGTGCCGGCTTCCGCCCGCTGTTTTCGTCGCGCGATCATCATGCCTAACCTGGTGCCGCCGGTTCTCAATGCTGAGCAGGCCATCGGGTATCGCAACCGCATTCTCGCGGCTCTGCCGCAGGGAGCCGATTTTGATCCGCTGGTCACGCTGTATCTCACAGAGCAAACCACTGCCGCTGATATACACGCCGCAAAAACGGCAGGTGTTGTAGCAACCAAACTCTACCCGGCCGGCGCAACTACCAACTCGGCCTCGGGCGTCACCGATATTCGCAACATTGACGCCGCACTACAGGCCATGAGCGATAGCGGCATGTTGTTGCTGGTACACGGCGAAGTAACCGATGCCGACATCGATATTTTTGATCGGGAAAAGGTGTTTCTGGAACGCGTCCTCGCCCCGACTCTTGAGCGCTTTCCCGACCTTAAGGTGGTGCTCGAGCACATCACCACTGCGGACTCCGCCGAATTTGTGACCAACAGCACAAGCAATCTGGCCGCCACCATTACGCCCCAGCACCTGCTGTACAACCGCAACCACATGCTGGTCGGAGGCATTCGCCCACACCTCTACTGCCTGCCTATTCTCAAGCGCCAGCGCCATCAGCAGGCCCTGCAGGATGCCGTTGTAAGCGGCGACCGCCGCTTCTTTCTCGGTACGGATTCAGCCCCGCACGACACCAGCAAGAAGGAAACAAGCTGTGGTTGCGCCGGCTGTTTCTCCGCCAGCAGCGCCATTGAGTTATACGCAGAGGCATTTGAAGATTTGGGCGTGCTGGACAAGCTTGAAGCCTTTGCCAGTTTCAACGGACCTGATTTCTACGGCCTGCCACGCAATACCGATACCATTACGCTGGTGCGTGAGCCCTGGACAGTGCCGGCTACCCTGCCGCTGGGTTCGGGCACAATTACACCATTGCGTGCCGGCGAGTCTGTTCGCTGGCGCCTTGCCTAAAATTCGCTAACAGTAAGGGTCTTCAGTGACTGAGGAAGAGAATCTGACCTCCCCCATGGCCGCACGTTTTCGCGGGTTCCTGCCGGTAGTCGTAGACGTCGAAACCGGCGGTTTCAACTCACAGACCGATGCCCTGCTGGAAGTGGCCGCCGTTCTGATCGAGATGGATGACGACGGTATGCTGCGTCGCGGCGACACCATCGCTTACCAGGTTCATCCTTTTGACAATGCTAATCTCGAGCAGTCTGCACTCGACTTTACCGGCATTGACCCCTGGGATCCCGAGCGGGACGCCGTACATGAAATGGATGCGCTGAATGACCTGTTTGGCCCGATCCGCAAGGCCATCAAGCATCAGGGTTGTAAACGCGCGGTACTGGTCGGCCACAACGCAACCTTCGACCATAACTTCCTGTTTGCTGCGTCTGATCGTTGTGGCATCAAGCGCAACCCATTCCACCCGTTCTCCACCTTTGACACCGCAACTCTGGCGGGCCTGGCGTACGGCCACACGGTCCTGGCACGCGCGTGTAAACTTGCAGGCATTCCTTTCAGTAGTCGTGAAGCACACTCAGCGGCGTACGATGCAGAGAAAACAGCTGATCTGTTCTGCGGCATCGTGAATCGCTGGAAGGAGCTGGGTGGTTTTCCGCCACCGCCAGTTGAAGAAGCGCCCGTTGACGAAGAAAGCGCTGACGCTGATAAAGCCTGAATCAGACTTCTGCAAACAAACAATCCCGCCAACGCGGGATTTTTTATTAGCCCAGATACGCTGATGCCATGTCTTTGAATGCAAAAAGGCCGGTGCATATGCACAGGCCTTTTTGGTTTTCAACGATAAATCAAAGCTTACCAGTAGATGCCGCGCATAATTGCAGCGAACGCCACCTGCTCGGATGAAACCTTCGGCTTTTCGCCAGACTTGGAGCCCGACGCTGCTGCAGTATCCGGGAACATCCGGTAACCGGAGTTCATCACAATCTCACCCAGCTTCGGCGCAATGGCGTGCAGCACCTGCGCAAAAGTGCCCAGACGAGTCGCAATGCGCTTGGGCCGGTAGATGATCGCCTCAGCCACCATGTCGGCCGCTTCCTCCGGGGTCAACGTCGGCACCGAGTCATAGATCTTGGTCGGCGCGATCATCGGAGTTTTGACCAGTGGCATGTTGATGGTGGTGAAGGTCACGTTGCGATCAGACCACTCCGCCGCCGCACAACGGCTGAATGCATCAAGTGCAGACTTGGATGCCACATACGCTGAGAAGCGCGGTGCGTTGGTGAGCACGCCAATAGATGAAATATTCACCACGTGACCACGACGGCGCTCAAGCATAGCCGGCGCAAAACCCATGATCAGACGAACAGAACCGAAGTAGTTCAGTTGCATTGTGCGTTCAAAATCGTGGAAACGGTCGAAGGCAAGATCAAGTGAGCGACGAATCGAACGGCCTGCGTTATTGACCAGAACATCGACGTGACCGTGGTTATCCAACACGGTGTGCACGAAGCGATCGCACTCTTCCATATCGGAAAAGTCGCACTGATACGGATGCACGCTGGCGCCACGGGATTCCAGCTCGGCTGCCACTTCGTGCAGACGCTCCGGCTTGCGGGCGCCAATGACCAGAATGGCACCGGCATCTGCCAGTTTCTGAGCGGTTGCCAGCCCGATACCGGATGTTGCCCCTGTGACAACGCAAACCCGACCTTCAACCGTGCCACGCAGGGTACGATCCTTGAACAGATCGGGGTCGAGGTGACGCTCCCAGTAATCCCAGATCACCGGCGAATAGTCCGGCAAACGGGGCACTTCGATGCCGGTGCCCTGGAGCACGCGCTCCGTCTCACGGGCATCAAATCGGGTCGGATAGTTAATAAATGACATCACCGACGGCGGAATGCCCATATCGTCCAGAACTGCGCTGGTCAGACGCTTGACCGGTGGCAGGTTCTTCAGGCTCTGGCGAATAAATGGCGGAATAAAACCGAACATGCGGTTATCAATTCGCATCGCCATGCGGGGGGCGTGGCCCGCTTCGCTGAAGATATTGAGGATTTCACCCACCTTGTACGGGTCAGAATCAACCAGATGGAAGCAGTTACCGTCCTCGCCATCAACGTGGGCGATATGATCCAGCGCGTTCACCACGAAATCGACCGGCACAATATTCAGGCGGCCACCTTCAATACCGATTGTTGGCATCCACTGCGGCAGAGCGCCACGGATTTTCTGGATCATCTTGAAGAAATAGTAAGGACCATCGACCTTATCCATTTCACCCGTTTTCGAGTGGCCAATGACCATACCTGGGCGATAAATGCGGAACGGGACTTTGCAGGCATCGCGGACCAGCTTTTCCGAATCGTGTTTGGTGCGCAGGTATGGATGATTGAGCTTTTCCGCTTCCTCGAACATGTCTTCGCGGAAGGTGCCTTTGAACATACCCGCCGCCGCAATAGACGACACATGATGAAAACAACCGGCTGACATGGCTTCAGCCGCATTCAGCGCCTGCTGCGTGCCATCGATATTGGTTGCGATCTGTGAGGCCTCATCAGCCCCCATGTCATATACAGCAGCCAGATGGAAAAAGTGATCCACCTTGCCCTTCAAACCGCCAAGGACGGCCGAATCAATCCCCAGATTGGCCTGAGTAAGATCACCAACGACGGCTTTAACCCGGCTTTCGTTGTCGCCCCAGCGTTCGCGCAAGACGTTCAGCTTCTCAACTGACTCTTTACGCACCAGCACGTGAACCGTGCCACCCCGCTTCAACAGTTTGTCGATCAGAAAGCGACCAATAAAGCCGGTTCCACCCGTCAGGAAATAATCCATACTTTGCCCATCCGTTATTACTATTGTTCAATTTATTAGGGTTCCGCGCGCCCTCTGCCGGGTCGCGTACACCATCCCTGAAGTCGGTGGAATTCTACTCCAACAGATTCCCCAAGTACCGGAATTTATTAGAGCAATTACTCACCAGACCCCTGTTTTTATTAGAGTATTTATTCAAATAACCTGAATTCACTAAACCGGACAAACGTCGAACAGCGTTCAAAAAACGCGGGCGCCGGCCACTGAAAAGCCTAGCACAGGGTTGAGCTGCCGTGAGATCGATTCTGGCACACTGGCGGCATCCGCCAATAGCAGCCAATTCAAGCAGATTGCAACGACGTCACGATCAGCATAACCGTATGCATTGAAGCGACGACGATGCCATAATTCGCAGCCTGTGAACTTTTAAGGAGCACACCATGTCTGAGAAAGACGCCAATTCCGAGCGTTACATCAAGATTGCCCGCGCCTGCCTGCGCGCAATCAACAACTCAGGACCGAGTGAGCAAAGCCGTGAAGAGAAAGTTCAACTGGTGTATGACGCAATTGATGATGCGTTCCAACACGAGTTTGAAGACTATCGCCAATCGCTCGCCGTCATGAGCACGGTGCTTGAACGCATTGCATCAGGTCAGCTGGATGCAGCAGCCGCTGCCGATCTTGCGCGCAAAACGCTGGGCAAATCCGGCTATAACGCAATCAACAAACCGGTTCACTGAACCCGTTGGCTTAACCGTTGTGCTAAAGAGCACTGCAATCTCATTGAAGACAGCGTCGGCCCACACCTGAGCCGGCGCGCCATTCAAAACAAACTGCCGCAAGAGGATTTCCGTGTTGATCAGCCGCGTCCATGCCGCCCGCTTCTCTGTCCGCTCAACCCTCACTCAATGCTTGTTAACCCTGTTTTTTGTCGCATTCAGCAGCAGCCTCTGGGCCGCCGTCGACCCGGTCAAAAGCCCCAACGACAGCAACAGTTACCGGTTTATTGAGCTGGACAATGGCCTGAAAGCATTGCTGATATCCGATCCTGATGCAGACAAGGCCGCCGCGGCGCTTAACGTTGCAGTGGGCAGCGGCGATGACCCGGTGGGACGCGAAGGCATTGCGCACTTCCTGGAACACATGCTGTTCCTCGGCACCAAGAAGTATCCCAAGCCGGGCGAGTACCAGCAGTTTATTGCGAGCCACGGTGGCAATCACAATGCATTTACCGCATTCCAGGACACCAACTATTTCTTCGATATTCAGGCTGATTCATTGGAGCCTGCGCTGGACCGGTTTGCCCAACAGTTCTCAGCACCGCTATTCACGGCCGATCTGGTAGACAGGGAAAAGAATGCCGTCAACTCGGAGTACTCCTCCAAGCTGAAGGACGATGGCCGCCGCTTTTACTCAGCAGAGAAAGCCACCTTCAACCCTGAGCATCCTCTTAGCCATTTTGCCGTTGGCAGTCTGGATACACTGGCGGACCGGCCTGACTCGCCTGTTCGGGATGACCTGGTCGCTTTCTGGAAGGCCCACTATTCAGCCAACCTGATGACGCTCGTGGTTTACGGCAAGCAATCTCTTGGCGATCTGGAGAAAATGGTTCGTCCCCGATTCTCGGCGATTGAGAACCGCCAGCTGTCTGCCACCGAACATACGCAGCCAATGTATGCCCCCGGATTCTTGCCAGCCCTGTTGCAGGTGCAATCGCTGAAAGAAGTCCGGCAGCTCGAGCTAAGCTTCCCGTTGCCATCTCAGCGTGATGATTATGCAGACAAGCCAACCGGTTATATTGCCAACCTGTTGGGCCACGAAGGCCAGGGCAGCCTGCTCAATGTATTAAAAAATGCGGGCCTGGCCGAGCGCCTCTCAGCGGGCCAGGGGCAAGACACCGGCCACGAGGCAACACTTAACATCCAGATGTCCCTCACACCGAAAGGTTTGGAGCGCTGGCAGTCTGTAGTTGACCTGACGTTCGACTACATCGAGATGATTCGCAACGAGGGCATCAAGCAACAGTATTTCGATGAAATCAGCCAACTCTCGGAAACCGCTTTCCGTTTTCAGGAAGCCTCCTCGCCAATTGGCAAGGTCAGTGGGCTGGCAATGCAAATGCAGGATGTCGCGCCAAAAGACATCCTGCAGGCACCATACATGATGGAATCGTATGCGCCGCAAAAGTACGCGAAAGTGCTCGACCGCCTGAACCGGAACAATGTGCGGATATCTATCCTGTCGCAGCAGCCTTTAGCTGACGACGCGCCCCATACCGAACGATACGATACCGTCTATCAGGTCAAATCCCTGAAAGACACTGAGCTGGCAAAAGCCCCTGAGGAACTGGTCAGCGAGCTGAAACTCCCCGAGCCCAACCCGTTTATTCCGGAGAATTTCAACATGGTGACAGGCGACACCATGGATAAGCCGATGCTACTGAAAGGCTCGGGCGAGCCAACGCTCTGGTATGCCCGCGACAAGCAATTCAATACCCCTAAAGCTAACGTGTACATGAGCCTTCGCTCGCCACTTACCCACGATTCAGCACGAGGCCAGGTACTGACGCAACTTCTGGTGGACAGCATTCAGGACAATCTCAATGCCTACGCCTACCCGGCTCAACTTGCCGGCCTTGATTACGCGGTCTACTCGCACTTGCGCGGCATCACCCTGAGGGTCGGCGGCTATAATGACAAACTGCATGTACTGATGCGCCGGATTATGGGCCAGGTCGCTCACCCGGAAATCGCCGAAGACCGCTTTGAGATCAATCGCGACCGTCTGCTGGAGAGTCTGCGTAACGAGAAAAAGCAGAAGCCGGTGCAACAGGCTACCTCCGAACTCCAGTCAGCGCTGATCGAAGGCGCCTGGTCCGCCGAGGATCAACTAGCCGAGGCAAAGACCGTCACGCTTGAGGAGTTACGTGCCTTCGCAGACAAGTTCCTTGACCAGATCGATCCGGTCATGCTCGCCCACGGCAACCTCACCGAAGCGGCCGCGATTAATCTCCAGCAACAGGCCCATGCGCTGCTGCTGGAAGACAGCACCATCGCCAAGGTGCCCCGTAGCGGTGTGCGCCAACTACCTGAAGAACTGACGGACATCGCTCTGCAAGTTGATCATCCGGACACCGGCTACGCGCTTTATATTCAGGGGAACTCCACCCGTTTCGCAGAACGCGCCCGTTACCAGTTGCTGGCCCAGATCATCGGCACACCTTTCTACGAAAGCATCCGCACACAGCAGCAGCTGGGCTACATTGTCTCCGGCTCTTCCTTCGAAATGCTTGAAGTACCTGCTCTGGGCTTTATGGTGCAATCACCATCGGCCGATATGAAGGCTATTGATAGCGCCGTCGATAAGTTTCTGAATGATTTTGAAGCGCAGCTCACCGGCCTCAGCGAGAAAGATCTGGATCGGGAGAAACAGGCCGTAATCAGCCAGTTACTGGAGCGGGACCGCCAGCTTGGCGAGATTTCAGAACGCTACTGGCGGGAGATTGATCGCGGCGCGACAGGATTCGGCAGTCGCGAGAAGCTGGCTGATGCGATTCGTGGCACCGAACTGGACGATCTGATCACGCTCTATAAAAAGACCATCAAGCCCAGGCAACACGCATTGCGGGTATTCACCGCCACCGAAGCGCCGGATACTGAAGAACAAAGTGACGCCTTGCGTAGCGCGCCTTTCGTTTATTGAGAGGAATTGGCGAATAACACCCCTCCCTTGTAGCCGAAGCTTCGGCTACAAGGGATTCGCTCAACCAAACACCTGCTTCATTTTATCGGCAGTTGGCTGTTCGATAACCCCTTTCTCGGTGACAATTGCATCAATCAGGCTGGCTGGCGTCACATCAAAAACCGGGTTGAACACCTCAACGTGCTCCGGTGCAATGGCAACGCCCCTCACTGATCGCACTTCAGTGCCGTCCCGTTCCTCAATCGGAATAGCCTCACCTGACGCCAGCGCCATATCCACGGTGCTGGAGGGCGCTACGACCATGAACTTCACATTGTGATGACGGGCCAGAATCGACAGCGAATAGGTGCCGATCTTGTTCGCCACATCACCGTTGGCTGTAATCCGGTCGGCACCGACAATCACCCAGCGCACTTCCCCCTGACGCAAGATCTGGGCTGCGGCGCTGTCAGCATTCAGGATCACCGGAATGCCTTCCTGCTGAAGCTCCCACGCCGTCAGCCGACTGCCCTGTAACCAGGGGCGCGTTTCGTCGGCGTAAACATGGGTCAAGCGCCCTGCCCGCCACAGACTGCGCACCACGCCCAATGCAGTGCCGTAGCCTCCGGTCGCCAGCGCGCCGGTATTGCAGTGGGTAAGCACGGCAAACTTGCCTTCCCCCATGATATCCAATGCATGGCGCCCCATCAGTCTGTTGGCAGCGACATCTTCAGCATGAATCGCTTCTGCTTCTCCTGTCAGGCCGGCAATAGCATCGGCACAGCTGGCGCAGCTTTGCAGGCGCGAGCGCATGCGATCAAGCGCCCAGAACAGATTGACGGCGGTAGGACGGGACGCCGCCAGCACGTCGATTGCATCGACGATACTCTGCTTCCAGTCGGGACTCTGAACAGCCCCCTTCGCCGCCAGGACGACACCATAAGCGGCACTGATACCGATAGCCGGCGCACCGCGAACCACCATGTCCCGAATCGCGTCAGCGACGATGCGGGGATCGCTGTATGTCAGCCAGACTTCCTGCTCGGGCAACAGACGCTGATCCAGCAGGGCAAGGTGATCGCCATGCCAGAGAATTGCGAGGGTACCGAGATCGTTGTCTGAGATAGAAGGCGTATCAACGGGGTTCATGGGTAATTGCAGTCCTGCCAGAAAGGTCGTCCGGAAATGGAGCGTTGAATCGATTATAACGAGAAGGGCGCAGCCTAAGGAACCTCTGCGGCTGGTTCATACCTGACGTGATCGCTATACTGGCGAGCATATTCGGGCGTCGTAGCTGAGTGCGCCCTCCAACGCATTTTAGCGCGCAGCAAGCGCTGCGTCGCGCCATCAGGAAACGCATGACTGCTGACACCATCACCGCCGTCGATACCCGCATCAACGCTCGCTGGCTCATTCCTGTTGTGCCGGTGGGCGTGGTACTTGAGCATCAGGCCCTGCTCATCCAGGGCGACAGGATTGAAGCCATCGTTCCACAGGCCGAAGCCGATCAACGCTATCGTGCCCGGGAAACGGTAGATCTGCCGCTTCATGCCATCATGCCGGGATTGGTCAACGCCCACGGCCACGCCGCCATGTCGCTGTTCCGGGGTATGGCCGATGACCTGCCCCTGATGACCTGGCTGAACGAGCACATCTGGCCAGCAGAAGGCAAGTTCATCAGCAGCGAGTTCATTGCTGACGGCACTCGGTTGGCGATCGCTGAAATGCTACGCACCGGCACTACCTGTTTTTCAGATATGTACTTCTTCCCCGAAGTGGCGGCTCAGGTCGCATCCGACATCGGCATTCGTGGCCAGATCTGTTTCCCTGTGCTCGACTTCCCAACGCCTTGGGGCAGCGGACCGGATGAATACCTGAGCAAAGGCGCAGCGCTTGCCGAACAGTGGGCGGGCGATCCTTACATCCGCATCGCAATCGGGCCTCATGCGCCCTATACCGTCTCGGATGAACCGCTCAAGGCCATTGCCAAACTGGCAAAGCAAAAGCAGATTGCCATCCAGATTCACTTGCATGAAACCGCATTTGAGGTCACCGATGCCCTCGAGAAAACCGGCCTGCGACCGAGTCAGCGCCTGGCCGATATAGGCCTGCTGTCGCCGGCGACCCAGTGTGTTCATATGACGCAGGTTGATGATACAGACCTCGATCTGATCAAGAGCAGCGGTGCTCACATCATTCACTGTCCGGAATCCAATCTGAAGCTCGCCAGCGGGTTCTGCCCGGTTGATCGTATTCAGAAAGCCGGCATCAATGTTGCGATCGGTACCGATGGCGCGGCCAGCAACAACGATCACAACCTCTTCGGTGAACTCAATACCGCAGCCTTGATTGCCAAGGCCGTTGCCGATGATGCAGCAGCCCTGTCGGCTCACGAAGCGCTGGCCATGGCCACGATAAATGGTGCAAAAGCACTGGGCCGTGAAAATGAAATCGGCTCGCTGGAAGCAGGCAAACTGGCCGATGTCATTGCGCTCGACCTGAGCGACCCCTTTTGCCAACCAATCTACGACCCCGTCTCCCATCTGGTGTACAGCCAGCACGGCCGTGAACTCAGCCATAGCTGGATCGGGGGTATTCCTCAGGTTCAGGATGGCAAGCTGACCCGTATTGATGTGCCCGATCTGATGCTGAAAGTCGATCAGTGGGCCTGTAAAATAAAGAACAGCTGAATTTATCTGATACTGAGCCAGTCCTCATAGGAAAGCAGAGAATGACCGAGCAAAACGTAGACCGGAACGAGATTGCCAAGTTTGAGGCGCTGGCCAGCCGCTGGTGGGATCCCGGCAGCGAGTTCAAACCGCTTCACGAAATCAACCCGCTGCGACTGAACTATATTGACGAGCGCGCACCTCTGCCCGGCCGGAAAGTGCTGGATGTCGGCTGCGGCGGCGGCTTGCTGAGTGAAGGCATGGCGTTGCGAGGCGCCCATGTGACCGGAATCGATATGGGCGAAGCACCGCTTTCAGTGGCCCGCCTGCACGGTCTGGAATCCGGCATCAAAGTCGATTATCGGCAGATCACCATTGAAGAACTGGCCGCTGATCCGGAACACGCCGGACAATACGATGCCATAACCTGCCTGGAAATGCTGGAGCATGTCCCCGAGCCCGCCTCCATTATCCAGGCATGCGCCAAACTCCTGCGCCCCGGTGGAGACCTGTTTGTGTCGACCATCAATCGCAACCCGAAATCCTTCCTGTTTGCGATTGTCGGAGCAGAGTATGTGCTCAACATGCTCCCCAAGGGCACCCACGAATGGCGCAAGTTTATCCGGCCATCCGAAATGTCCGAGTTTCTGCGCAAAGCAGAATTCGATGTGCAGGATCTCACCGGTATGACCTACAACCCGGTCACCCGGATCTATAAGCTCGGGCGCGACGTGGATGTGAACTATTTGATGCACGCCAAGCTGGACGCCATCGCCGCCAATACAGCATCCGAGACAGCATCAGCGTGACCCGCCCAAGCTCGGTATTGTTTGATCTCGACGGCACGCTGATCGATACCGCACCGGATTTTGTGCGCTGCCTCAATGTGATTCGCAAGCGCTACGGGCTCCGTGCCCTGCCGGAGCACCAGATCCGTGAAGTGGTGTCTGAGGGCGCTCGCGCCATGATTCTGCTGGGCTTTGATCTGTCGCCAGATGATGAAGACTACTTCGATCGCCACAGTGAGTTCCTCGACCTTTACGAGGATGAAGTGGCCGTCGACACGCGTCTTTTCCCCGGCATGGACGCGGTGCTTGATACCCTGGAAGACAATGGCATCCCCTGGGGCATCGTGACCAACAAACCACGGCGTTTCAGCGTGCCGCTGCTGCACGCTTTGCACCTGCACGACCGCTGCGACGCGCTGGTTTGCCCGGATGATGTTGAACATCGCAAACCTCACCCTGAATCACTGCAGCTGGCCTGCCACCTGATGGGCGTGAGCACTGAAGGTGGCATCTACGTGGGCGATCATATCCGTGACATCGAAGCAGGCAGGCGAGCGGGCATGAAAACCATTGCAGCGCGTTACGGCTATATTCAGCACCCGGGCGTCATTGCAGAGTGGAACGCGGATATCATTATCGACTCAGCCAGAGAACTGGAAGCATTGCTCACGGCGTCCTGACATCGCGACGCCGCTGACAACACCTAAACAATTTGATGACGTATCACTGACTGGTAATCTGATCGTCACCGCACGATTTTCTGGTCACTATTTTCGGGACGATTCAACATGCAAGACTACAGTGCACCTGCAGACCTACTGAAAAATCGCATCATTCTGGTGACCGGTGCTGGCGACGGTATCGGCCGTTGTGCCGCCAAAACCTATGCTGCACATGGCGCAACCGTGATTCTGCTGGGTCGGACCATCAGCAAACTTGAAGCTATCTACGATGAAATTGAAGCCGCAGGTTACCCGCAGCCGGCGATTGTGCCGCTTAATCTGGACGGCGCCGTGGCAAAAGACTACGAAGATGTTGCCATGACCATTGAGGAATCCTTCGGTCGTCTCGACGGCATCCTGCACAATGCGGCTCTGCTGGGGCAGCGCACGCCTGTGGAAATGTATGACCCGGCCACCTGGGATCAGATCATGCGGGTCAACGTTACAGCACCTTTCCTGCTGACCCGGGCACTGATTCCCGCTTTGCGACAGTCAAGTGACGCCTCAATCGTCTTCACGTCATCCAGTGTGGGCCGCAAAGCCAAAGCCTATTGGGGTGCCTATTCGGTGTCCAAGTTCGCGCTGGAAGGTCTGAGCCAGTTGCTCGCCGATGAACTTGATGACGAGCGCCACAATGTGCGCGTCAACAGCCTGAACCCCGGCGCAACCCGCACCAACATGCGCGCCCACGCCTACCCGGCTGAGAATCCAGCCAGCAATCCGACGCCTGAAGACATTATGCCCGCGTACCTTTACCTCATGGGCCCAGACAGTGCCGGTGTCACAGGCCAACAACTGGATGCACGATAACAATGGAACTGGTTTTCTACACCACTGAAAAGTGCCACCTCTGTGAACTCGCTGAAGAACTGATGGTGCAAACGCCGATGGATCCGCCCATACCGGTGGATGTGGTCGACATAGCCCAATCCCCTGCGCTGGTTGAGCGCTACGGCACCCGAATTCCCGTGCTGCAGCGCACTGACACCCAACAGGAGCTCGACTGGCCATTTACCCAGGCCGAGTTAATGGCCTTTCTGGGTTCTATGCACTGAGACACTCACTAATCACATTATAGCGATTCACAATTACCCAGCTTTTTTACGTTAGTTTAAGCTATAGCATCTTTCAGGAATTCAAAGAGGATATCCCGCCATGCTGATGGTGATTTCACCAGCAAAGAATCTCGACTTTGAAAGCCCTCTGGCCACCGGGACATACACTCAGCCGGCCTTTCTTGATGATGCCTGTGAGTTGATCGACCAACTCAAACCGCTGGAGCCACATCAGGTCAGTAACCTGATGCATATCAGCGAAAAACTGGGCCAACTGAATGCCGACCGTTTCAGTCAGTGGCATACACCATTCACACCTGAAAATGCCCGGCCCGCCGTATTGGCATTTAATGGTGATGTATACACCGGCCTGAACGCGCCGGGCTTTTCCGAAGACGATTTTGCCTTCGCCCAGAACCACCTGCGGATACTGTCCGGTCTTTACGGACTTCTCAAACCACTCGATTTAATGCAGCCTTACCGCCTTGAAATGGGGACCCGGTTTGAGAACACGCGTGGCAAGGATCTGTATGCCTTCTGGGGTGACACCATCACCAACGCGCTGAATGATGCGAATGATAGCGGCGTACTGATTAACCTGGCGTCTAACGAATATTTCAAAAGCGTCAGGAAAAAATCGCTCAATGCCCGTATCATCACGCCTCAGTTCAAAGACTGGAAAAACGGCCAGTACAAGATGATCAGCTTTTATGCCAAAAAGGCCCGCGGCCTGATGTGCGCCTACGCCATCAAAAACCGTATCACCGCGCCGGAAGACCTGAAGCAGTTCGATTACGACGGCTATCGCTTCAGTGACGAACAATCCAGCGGCGACAACTGGGTATTCCTCCGCGACGCCCAGGCCTGATCACAAGCACGGCTCCCTTAATATCCCGGCAATACCGGACGACAAACACTGTTCGGGCACCCTCCTTCTGCGCCCGGAAACACGGAGTATTTGATGAACGAAGCGCTTTTTTCTGAAATTTCGATGTACGTGTTACTGACAGCACTGATCGCGTTTATGGGATTTATCATTTTTGATCTCGCCAAAAAATCCAAAGCCGGCCGCTTTGGCACTTTCATTCTGTTCACTGCGCTGGGCGCCGGGGTGGTGGGCTTCATTATCAAAACCGTGATGGTCGAGGTGGTACAGATATAAGGCGCCGCCCTTCGCCGACCGTCAAACCTTTTACTTTAATTGCCAACAACAGGACACGATGTCATGTGGTTCCGTAACGCCCGAATTTACCGTTTTACCAAGCCTTTCTCAGTCGATATCGCAGACCTTGAAGCCAAGCTCGAAGCCGATGCCTTTACCCCCTGTGGTTCGCAAGACACTTTCAAACAAGGCTGGGTCTCGCCACTGGGTCGCCATGGTCAGCTAAAGGTACACAGCGCCAACGGCTACCACCTGGTTGCTCTGCGCAAGGAAGAAAAAGTGCTTCCGGCTGCTGTCATAAAAGAAGCCGTCACCGAGCAGGTCGAACAGATTGAAGCCGAGCAGATGCGTAAAGTGGCTCGCAAAGAAAAAGAGGAAATCAAAGAACAGGTGACGCAGGAGATGCTGCCGCGGGCCTTTACCAAATCCCGCCGCACCTTTGCCTATCTGGCGCCTCAGGACGGCTTCATGATCGTCGATACGGCTTCCGACAAGCAGGCAGAAGAAATCGCGACAACATTGCGCAAGGCGATTGGATCATTGCCCATTCGCCCACCTGCACTTGAGCAAGCCCCCGCGTTTACCTTTTCAGGCTGGCTAAGCGAGACCATCGACATCCCGTCTGCCGTTACGCTGGGCGATGAATGCGAACTCAAGGATACCGGTGAAGAAGGCGGCGTCGTGCGCTCCAAAGGCATTGACCTGCTGGGCGATGAAATCCGCAATCACCTGAACGCCGGCATGCAGGTCACCAAGCTGTCTTTGACCTGGGACGACAACCTCTCGTTCGTACTGGACGAAGAGCTGACCCTGCGCCGCCTCAAGTTCGGCGAAACGCTCCAGGAAAAGCTGGACGATATCGACGCGGACGATGCTGCGGCGAAGTTTGATGCGTCATTCACACTGATGACGCTGGAGCTGGCCCAGATGATCCCGGCGTTGCTTGAGGCACTCGGCGGCGAAGATCGTTCAGCGATTGTTGACGAAGGCTGAAGTACTGAATGTGGCGCGGAGGCTTTAAGGGTGCCGCAAACACTTTGTGGTAAGCCTTCGCGCTTTTGACACCCGATACGTTACAGGTTACGATCAAGGATGATTCGAAGCTTTAAACACAAGGGCCTGGCTAAATTCTTCAGGTCCGGAAGTACCGCAGGGATTCAGGCTGCTCACGCAACAAGGCTTCGGCTTATTCTCGGTAGGCTAAATGCAGCGTCAAACGCAAAGGATATGGGGTTGCCAGGCCTGAGGTTGCACGAACTCTCAGGAAATCGCACTGGAATTTGGTCAGTGACGGTCAGCGGCAACTGGCGTGTGACGTTTCGGTTTGAGGATGGAGATGCTGAGATAGTGAATTACGAAGATTACCACTGAGGTATTGCCGATGTTGATGCACAACCCTCCCCACCCGGGTGAAATCTTGCGAGAGCTTTGCCTGGCGCCTCTTGGCCTGTCGGTAACGGCGGCCGCTGAAGCATTGGGCGTAAGCCGAAAAACGCTGAGCGCCGTACTGAACGGTAAGGCTGGCATTAGTCCTGAAATGGCGATCCGGCTTTCTATTGCGTTTGATACCTCGGCAGAAAGCTGGCTGAACCAACAGTCTCAATATGAACTCTGGCATGCTGAGCAACATCGCAACGAGCTCAAGGTAAAGAAGCTTGTTGCTGCCTAGTGTTCCGTGTGGTTAATTCGCTAACCTAATGGTAATCACCCGCTACCGCCCTTTCAGGCGCTCTCGCTGCCAGTCTTTCTGTGGTTCGTTGAGCTGAAGACGCAAATCAATGACGTCTTCTTCGATATTGTACTTGGCCTCAAATCCCAGTCTTTTCGCCAATGCCAGCATCGGCCGGTTATCCGGTAATACATTACCGATCATTTCGACCGTACCCCGGTTGCGGCAGTAATCAATCAGCTTTTGCATCAGGCTGAACCCCAGCCCTTCGCCCGCCAGCTTATCCTGCACCATGACAGCAAACTCGCATTGAAGGTTGTCAGCGTCCGTCCAACCACGCACGGTACCCAGCGTTTCCTCGCCAACCCCCTCTTCCCGTTGGGCGTTGGCGATAAAGACCATTTCCCGGTCGTAGTCGATCTGAACCATCTGAGCGACATCTTCATGGGAGAAGTGCTTTCGGTACTGGAAAAAACGGTAGCGGATAGACTCAGGTGACTGCTGGTGATGGAAGTCTCTGTGTGTGGGCTCGTCTTCTGCCAGCACGGGCCGGACAATAACCTTGCGGCCGGATTTGGGCAGGACCAGCCACTCCTCCAGCTCTCGCGGATACGGCTGAATAATCGGCCGGCCCGGCTTGTCTGCCAGGTCAATCGCAACATCAACTGCCACGGCCCCGTCGCGACTGAACAAAAGCGGCAAAATTTCCAGCCCACGAATATGAGGAATATCGATAACGATCTGCGACAGCGTCACCAGGGTTTCGCACACGGCACGAATATCTTCTTCAGGCTGCAGGCTGTATTCCCGAAGCAGACGGTACATGTAAGTGCGGCGCAGCAACTCTTTAGCCAGCACCATATTCAATGGCGGCAAGGCGATCTGTCGATCAGTACGCACATTGACGCTGGCGCCGGCAGCACCACAGACCACCAGCGGCCCGAAGACCGGGTCGCGCGTGATCCCCACGCTGAACGCAATGCCCCCCAGATGCTGATAAGTTCGCTGCACTGCGAATCCCAGAAATCCGCTGCTGGGGTAATGCGCCCGATACTCTTCCAGTAACACCTGACAGGAATCGATGATGGCGTTTTCGCTATTGAGCCCCTGGATCGTCGCCTTGTACCGGCCCCGACCTGACTGCTCCTCCATAAAGGGATGGCAACCGCGTTCATGGATCAGCGTAATGTCGATTGGCCGGCGCTCAACCTGGAATGTCTCAAGCACACCATCCACGTCATCGCAGTAGAGTGTGTTGACTGTGCGCAAGCCGTAATCCTGAATCACCGCCCGCGCTTCACTGTTCGACAAGTGATTGCGACCGGAGCGATGCGCTTTCATGACGATTTTGCGGGCTGTTGAACGGTCCAGATAATGATCAGTAAATGATTCCGGCGTTTCACGCAGCAAGCGCTGAACCCGCTGGTGATTCACGTGCTGCATAAACGCCGTCACAGCTTTCTCGGGAGAGAAAAACGACGGAATGCCCACTCGATAGAATTCGTCCCGGGCATCCAGAACCGTGCTCTGCCCCAGCCAGCAGGTAAAGATGTTCAGTCGCGTGCCTTTGCTGGCCTGCACTACGGAGTCAGCAATATGAAGGCTGTCTTCGGTCAGGCTCGGGGCATACATCACCAGCACGTTGGACACATTCGGGTCTTTAGCCAATACCCTCAGCGTATCCGCGTACAGCGTCGGTGAAGCATCGTAGCCCAGATCGATCGGGTTCTTGCGGGTCCAGTACGAGGGCATCAATTTGGCCAACGCCTCAATGGTATCGTTTGAGAGACTGGCCAGCTCCCCCCCCAAAGCCGACAGGCGATCAACTGACAGCACCCCCGGGCCCACGCCGTTTGCCATAATCACCAACTCTTCCCTGCGCACCGGGCGCATTCGGGTGAGTGACTCAAGCGCATCGAACATTTGGCCGAGGCCATCCACTCGCAAGACGCCCGCCCGTCGCAGAACGGCATCGTAGATCGGATCGGTTCGCGAGATACCCATCGGCAGCTTTACCGGCATCCATTCGGATTCCGGTACACGTCCGCTTTTGACGGCAATAACCGGCTTGGTTCGGGAGGCCACTCGCACCGCCGACACGAACCGGCGAGGGTCCGGAATATTCTCGATATGCAGCAAGATGGCCCGACAACTGGGGTCCTGGGCCAGATAATCGATCAGATCATCGTGGCCGATATCCATCCCATCGCCCAGAGTCAGAAAGTGCGAAAAGCCGACGCCACGAGCAAAAGCCCAGTCGATAATTGAGCTGGCGATCGTGCCGGACTGCCCCACAAACGCAACCTTTCCGGGCAGAGCGCCCATATGGGCATAGGTGGCGTTCATGCTGCGCGACGGCACCATCAACCCGATCGTGTTGGGCCCCAGAATACGAATGCCATATTCCCGCCCGGCATCGCGCACAGAATACATCAGCGGCTGACCGGTTTTACTGTGGGCACGGGACATACCACCGGTCATGACTATCGCCGTTTTGACACCGGCTTCGCCGAGCTGGCGCACCATGCGGGGTACGGTTTCAGGAGGGGTACAGATAATCGCCAGATCCGGTGAAATTGGCATCTTTGAGACTTTATTGAAGCACTTAACCCCGTGCACTGTCTCGTAGTCATTGCGGTTAATGACCATAAGATCACCGGGAAAACCGCCGGACATCAGGTTTCGCAGCACCATCCCGCCCAGATTGGTGGCGCGCTCGGAAGCCCCCACAATCACAATGGACCCGGGATTAAACAGGCTTTCCAGATAACGTGTGCCCACAACGTGCTCCCTATAAACCAAATATCATCTTGATGACTCTGATCGTAAAGGGAAAGTCGGACAAATCAATGTCGTTCTGATAAATATACCGGCAATCAACGAATTTAATGCGCATATGAGCTAGCTTAAAGAAGCGCAGCGCAATAGCGACAAGACTGATACCATGGCCTTAAACGGCATGGGGCTTGAACGGCCGCCCGGATTGGACCTGCATTTTATGACAACCGCTTTTTTTTCCCACGATGACTTCCAGAAACACAATATGGGGGCTGAACACCCCGAGTCACCGGAGCGTCTTATCGCGATTATCAGCTATCTGGCTGATATGAACCTGGGCAGTGAACTGGACTGGGTGCGACCGGAAGAAATCACTCGGGATCAGCTCCTTAAAGTACACCCGGAAACCTATTTACGGCAGCTCGATATGATGCAGCCAACCCAGGGCCGGGTTTTCACTGATCCTGACACCGCGATGATGCCCCATACCCTGCGTGCTGCGCGGCTCGCTGCCGGCGCCAATGTGCAAGCCGTTGATATGGTGCTGTCAGGCCAGGCAACCAACGCCTTCATCGCGGCGCGACCACCTGGTCATCACGCTGAGCGCGGCAAATCGATGGGGTTCTGTTTTTACAACAACATCGCGCTGGCAGCGTACCATGCCCTCACCTTTCATGGACTTGAGCGGGTTGCGATAGTGGATTTTGATGTGCACCAGGGCAACGGTACCGTCGATATCGTTCAGGGAGATGAGCGAATCCTGATGTGTTCCAGCTTCCAGCACCCTTTCTACCCACACTCCCACGTGTACCGTCAGCCCGAGAACATTATCAATAGCCCTATCATGGCGGGCACATCAGCCAGCGATTACCGCAAGAAAGTGGAAGCCGACTGGTTGCATAAACTTCAGGATTTCAAACCGCAACTGGTGCTGGTCTCGGCCGGTTTCGACTCTCACAAGCTCGACCCGATGGCGAACCTTGAACTGGAATCGGCGGATTATCGCTGGTTGACGGACATGCTCACCAGCGTCGCTCATGACACGGCGAATGACCGAATCGTCTCAACACTGGAAGGTGGCTATCATCTAAAAGCACTGGCAGAGGGTACCGGTGCGCATCTGGAAGGATTGGTTGCGGCGGGCTAGGCACAAAAGCGGAAGTTCCCTATCAGGAGCTTCCGCTTAAAAGCAGATCTGCCAGTGCTTTGAACTCAGACAGCAGCCTGCTGCTGATTCGCCGCTGCCTGCTCACGAATGCCATCCCAGCCATCTTTAACCTGGCGCAGCAACCGGCCTACTTCATCCAGCTTGCCCGCATCATTGTGACGATTGGCTTCGAAAAGGGTCCGCTCCATATAGTCATACAGCCCTTCAAGATTAGCAGCCAGTTCACCGCCCTTTTCGAAATCAAGAAAACTGCGCAGACCGCCGATAATCTCGATTGCCTTGCTGATCAGGCGACCTTTGCCTTCGTAGTCATTTGCCTGCATGCGGGCCTTGGCCATATTGATTCGCTCCAAGGCACCGTTATACAAAAGCTGAATCAGCTTGTGCGGGTCCGCATCGGTGATGCTGGTCTGTGTATTAACGCTCTGGTAAGCCTGCAAACCGTTCATAAGTAACCTCTGCTACGATCCTGTGCGCGGATCAATTGCTGTTGTTCTGTGGTGCCAGCGCTTCAAGCTGCTGGGTAACGTAATCCCGAGTGCTGTTGAGCTTGGCAATCAATGAATCCGCCGCCGAGAACTGGGCAACCAGGCGCTCCCGGTAGGACTCAATACGCTCATTCAACTGAACGCGATCTTCAGCGATGCTCGCCAGTTCGTCCTGCAGCGTGTCTGTGCGCGTTTCAATAGCGCCATCCGCACCAACAATGCTGGTGACCAGATCGACAGCCCTGCCACCGACACCCTCAATAAATGTGAAACTGCCACGTGGACCTGTTGAACCACCGGTAATCTTGATCTCGAGTCCCGCTGCCGAGCCGTTGCCATCAACGAAAAGGTTTTGCCCTTCGCCGGTGGCTTGCTGTCCGCCGACAGTACCGGCCACATCTTTACCCGGAGTACCGGTCTGGACGCTCAGGCCAAGATCAGCCGCGCTATTGGTATCAACGGCCGTAAGGCTGACGTTTGAATTGCTGCCATAAGAACCGGATGAGAATGACAACGCCCCCGTTGCCGCATCCACACCAACCGTGATGGACTTCCCCGATGCACTTAAAGCGCTGCTGTTATCAAGCTGAGACTGAATCTGTGTAGCAAGTTCTTCACGGGTATAGGTACCGGCTGCCAACTTGATACTTACCGAGGTTTCACCATCAACCTTGAATGAGAGCGCATCATTGTCATCATTGATCGTAACGTTACCAGTGCCAGCACTCGCGCCCTGAAGCGAACCTTGTGTCGCGATCTGGGTAATGTTGACAGCGAAATCGCCGGCTTCTGTGTTAATTCCGCTACGGACAAATTCGATCTGCTCATCCGATGCGCGGCCCTGCTCCGCGAACAATGCGGTCACATCGTCTGGATTCTGTTTCAGCTGCGTCTCAAATTTCTCGCGATCAAACGTCAGTGCACCGGTTTTGTAGTCGGTGGTAATGCCGACATCGGCCAGCGTGCGTACCGAGGCATTTTCGAGGCCAGGCACCACACGGGTTAACACCTCACGCATCTGGCTCTGAATGGTTCGAATCGTCGCATCGCCGGATAACAACCCACCCTGCTGGGTTTCCGAGTTGTAACCCGACAGCGCCTTGACGGTGTCCTGCAGTGTGTTGAACTTCTCAACGAAGGTAGCCACGCGATCTGCAACTGCAGACGTGTCCTGTGCAACTTTGACTGTTGAGGTAACCCCTTCAGCCTTCACTTCAAAGGACAAGCCGTCGATGACGTTTTCGATGGTGTTGGTCGGCCGGGAAATCGTGATGCCATTCACCTGAACCACGGCATCCTGAGCAGCAACGGTTTCGGTCAGATTGCTGGTAGTGGCGTTAAACGCAAACTGGGACAGGCCCGCGGCGTCCGTGTTGTCGCTATCTGAATCATTAACGGTAATTTCGATGGCGTTGTCGATGCCGGTCTCTTCAGACGACAACACCAGGCGGAAACCGTTGCCGGTATCAACAACACCTGCGGTCGCACCCACGCCGGCGTCATTGATGGCGTTCGCCAGACCTTGCAGCGTATTGTTGGAACCGTCGACTGTGATGGTTTTGGATTCGCCACCGACATTCAAAGTGATCGATCCAGTGCCAATTGATGTCGCATCTTTGTCGGCAAACGTACCGGAAGCAAGCGACTGGGACTGAGCCAGGCTGTCGACCTTGACCGTGTAATTGCCGCGGCTCGCTTTCGAACTGTCCAGCGTCACTGTGACGTCATCATTTGAAGACGAAGCAGAGAAAGATTTGAGATTGTCAGGCGAACTCAGCTGACGCATGGGCAGGCGCAGTTCTGTGACGGCACTCTTCAGTGTGCCGTAGGCTGAAATAAGAGCCTCCGCGCGCTGCTGATTAAAGTCCAACCGGTTATCTGACGTCTGACGCTCAGCCGCAACCAGCTGATCAATCAGATCTGACGTCAAAACCCCTGAACCAATACCGACTGAAGAAATACCTGCCATAACGAATGCCTCCTCAAGAAGGCGTGCTACCCATTTAATTACGTATCGGCGGCTAACGGCAAAACTTTGCCTCCGACCACCGCATTTTTGTAACAAACTGTGCCGGCCAATAAAAATATAGTACGCCTGACCCGCTTGAGCCGCCACGTCGCGATCAACACAAAGGTTATTTGCGCCTCTGCTATATAAAACCGGCCAGAGGCCTATGACCTTAGCCCGTTTAAAAACAAAACACCGCCGGCTTCTCACGAAGGCGGCGGTGCTGAAATACCGTCATTTAATACCGGAATGCAACCGGCAAGGCTTCACACTTCGATATTAAATAACGTCAGCGGTTCATCCTGCTGCAATTTTTCTGCCAACCTCAAAGCCACATCATCAGGAATCTGGCGAATAACCTTGTCCGTCTGCTGATCAACAACCCGGACAATGGTCTTGCCTGAGCCGTTATCGACCTCAAAATGAAGATCGCGCTGAACGGTTTGCACAAAGTCATTAAGCTGGGATACCGCCTGATTGAGCGATTCCCCCTGCACCTTCTGCTTATCCTCCTGCGCTGATGCCGATGTTGTCGGCGGCGCAAGGGACACCACAGTCGATGCGGCTGACTCCTGGACTCGAGCGGAAGGCTTGACTCCTTCTGCCTGAGGTGACGTGGACGCCCGAGCCGGTACCTTGGTCGAAACCAGGGTCAGATCCGTGCTGTTCAGGTTTACGTCATTCATAGCTCACCTCACTCTCCAGAAACGGCGGAAGCCGGCTCCCCTCTATTTAGAGTGGGAGCCGGCCGGTGCCGCTATGCCCCTGTTACTGCAGGAGAGACAGAACCTGCTGTGGACGGGCGTTAGCCTGTGCCAGTACCGAGATACCTGCTTGCTGCAGTACCTGAGACTTGGCCAGCTTGGCGGTCTCTGAAGCGAAGTCCGCATCCAGAATCCGGCTCTGTGCTGCTGACAGGTTCTCAGAAGTAGTCGCAATCGCATCGATAGTCGATGTGAAGCGGTTCTGGATCGCACCCAAATCAGCTCGCTGGCTGTTGATAGTGCTCAGCGCCGCGTCGATAGTCTCGATTGCCTTGTTAGCACCTTCGGTTGTGGTGATATCGATGGCAGCAACAGACTGCAGCGAACCACCTTTGGCGGCATCAACGATCTCAGTCTGCGCAGCAGCCTGGACACTGAAAGCGCTGGAAGAACTGAACTCGATAGTACCCGTTACCAGAGTACTGTCAGTCGCTCCACCTGAAGTCAGAGTAACCGCACCTGCAGCATCCGGACCATCAACAGACAGCGTGTCGTTTGTAGCGTTGTCAGTTGTGAAGTTCTCAATCGCAATGTTGGAACCTACCTCATTCTCGAGCGTGATCGTGTTGCCGTCGACAACTGCAGTCACACCTGTAGTAGCAGACGCATCGTTAATAGCGGCAGCCAGAGTGCCCAGATCGCCACCGCCAACTGTTGCGGCTACTGAAACTGTCGTACCGTCATCAGCAGTCAGATCGAAGCTGACTGTGCCATCGCCGATACCTGACAATGTGGCTGTAGTAGTGGCGTTTGCGCTAACGCCGGTGTTTCCGGTTACAGCGTTGACGTTTGCGGCGATATCTGCGGCAGACGCACCTACTCCAATAGCAACATCTTCAGACTGGCCGTTACCCGAGATCGTAAGGGTGTCAGCCTGCACAGCATTACCAGCAGATGCGTCAGCACCAGCAGCAATCGCAGAGCCCAGGATAGAACCGCCAGCATCTGCAGTGTAGTTACCGATATCGGTACCACGAGCGCTGCTCAGCGATACGTTGATCGTCTGGTTAGCGTTAGCGCCGACCTGGAACTGGGCGTTAGCGAAATCACCGTTCAGCAGCGTCTGGCCGTTGAAGTTGGTGGTGTCGGCAACACGGTTCAGCTCAGCCTGCAGCTGGGTAACCTCAGCCTGCAGTGACTTACGGTCTGAACTTGAGTTGGTGTCGTTAGCTGACTGCACTGACAGTTCACGGATACGCTGAAGCAGATCGCCTGCCTGACCCAGAGCGCCTTCAGCAGTCTGTGCCAGCGAGATGCCGTCGTTCGCGTTACGCTGAGCTACACCCAGGCCACGAACCTGTGTATCAAAGCGTGAGGAGATAGCCAGACCAGCCGCATCGTCTTTGGCTGAGTTGATACGCAGACCTGAAGACAGACGCTCAAGAGCCTGATCAGACAGTGACTGAGATTTGCTCAAGTTGTTCTGAGCGGAAAGTGATGCAACGTTAGTGTTGATACCGAGAGCCATGATGCTTCTCCTAAACCTGTTAAGTTTCTCTTGAAAGAGGTCAGGCGCCCGGTCATTTGGTTTGGTACGCCGCCCTGCTGAAATGCTTAACGGCCCTGATTAAGAATCCTTTAGGCGGGTTTAGCGATTATATTGTTAAAGAATGTAATTCCCTCTCAACATCCTCTAAAAGCGGGGAATAAAGCGGCAATGCTCTGCCGAATTTCCGTCGCCCTGTCGCTCAAACCCACTTCATTAAAAACCTGAAAATCAATATTTTTCAATACATTAAAACCAAAAAACAAAAACTGGCACGATTTACGCTTTAAGCCCTGCAAACGGTAATTCCATGAATTCAGGCCGGTAGGGCGTCCTTTTGATCGGGCACTTGGCTTCCGGCTTCTCTTTTAGAGTAAGGAGAACACCATGCCTCAGATCATCAATACTAATACGGCGTCGCTGAATGCTCAGCGCAACCTGAACAGCACCCAGCGTGATGCTGATACTGCATTGCAGCGCCTTTCTTCAGGTCTGCGTATCAACTCAGCCAAAGACGATGCGGCTGGTCTGGCGATCTCCGAGCGCTTCACGTCGCAAATAGATGGCCTCAACCAGGCTATCCGTAATGCCAATGACGGCATCTCGCTGGCACAGACCGCAGAGGGCGCGCTGGGCGAATCAGGCAATATTCTGCAGCGAATCCGTGAACTGGCTGTTCAGTCGGCCAACGCCACAAACTCGGCCTCTGACCGTCGTGCTTTGCAGTCCGAGGTCAACCAGCTCAAGCAGGAACTCGAGCGCGTTGCGACGACAACCGAGTTTAACGGGCTGAAGCTGCTGGATGGCTCGTTCCAGGCGCAGAAATTCCAGGCTGGCGCCAACGAGAATCAGACAATTTCAGTATCGATTGCGGGCGCCAAAACCACCGATCTGGCAAACAATACCGCTGATGCCGCCAACACAACGGCTCGCGTGGGCACCGGCTCCTCACTGGCAGCTGCGGCTGATGCCACTGCAGCAAACGGCATCGGCGGGCAAGACCTGACGATATCCAGCTCGCTAGGCAATGCCACGGTGACAATTGCCGCCGGCGATACGGCGGCCGAGATCGCAGCCAACATCAACAGCAAGATCGAGACAACAGGCGTCGAAGCCAAGGCGCGGACAACCGCTGAACTTTTCAATCTCGGCGGCACTGGCACCGTCTCCATGACAATTTCCAGTGGCGGCGAGAAAGCCACTGTCTCTGCACAGATTGATGACGTCACTGACCTGAGCCCTCTGGCACGAGAAATCAATTCGGCTGCAGGTAAAACGGGCATCACCGCCGAAGTACAAGATGGTCGCCTGATATTCACTCAGGAAGAAGGTAAAGACATTCTGGTTGAAGATTTTTCAACCAATGCCGGTACCGCAACCGCAAGCTTCAAAGGTGAGGCAGAAGCCGATGGCGACGCGATAACGCTGAGTGGCGCACCTGCCTCGACCACCGACAGCACCCGTGTCTCAGGCCAGATCACCTTTGACTCGTCATCCAGCTTTGCAGTGTCATCAAGTATTACAGCTGCAGCCGGCAGCATTCTCGACACCGCTACAGCAAATACCGCCATTGGCTCCACAACTGAAGACGTGAGCGGTATCGACATCAGCACCTTCCAGGGTGCTACGGATGCACTCGCAATTGTAGACGCAGCACTCGAATCTATCAGTGGCATTCGAGCTGATCTCGGTGCGGCACAGAACCGGTTGGAATCCACTATCGCGAATCTGAGCACCACGTCCGAGAATCTCTCGTCCGCCCGCTCCCGTATCCGCGATGCGGACTTTGCTGCCGAAACCGCAGAGCTTGCCCGTACCCAGGTACTGCAATCTGCCGGCCTATCGGTACTGGCCCAGGCAAACGCCCGGCCACAGCAGGTATTGCAGTTGCTGCAGGGCTAATTCCGCAGGCAACAAGCACCCCAAAACGGTCAGCACTTGCTGGCCGTTTTTTTGTTTCAAGCCCTGCCAAATTCAAATAATCCCATTAATTATTAAATAGTTAAAAGTATTCCTCTAAGACCAATAACTGGCACACCTTTCGCTACACCCTCATTAACCACTGCATAAAACATTCAAAACTGCAGATTATTGCCGCTTCAGATAAACGCGGCGCGGAACAGACGAGGTGATCCATGCACGCTCAGCATCAAACTCAACAGTCAGTACAGAACAAGGCCGAGATTGCCCGCCTGCTGCTTCAGGCCAATGACGCATATGGCGAATCCAACAACCCTCGCCAGCGTTACGCGCGTCGTCTTGAGGCCCGGCAGGAAAGCCGCGAGCTGCTTGAGAAGATTGCGACCATGGCGCCTGATAATGCGGCAGTCTATGGCCTGCTGGGCCGGATCGAAATGGACGAGGGACGGCTGGATCGCGCACAGCTGCTATTTAACCAGAGCCTGTCGATTAATCCGGACCAGGCCCAGCAATACACCAACCTGGGCTACTGGGCGCTGACATCTGACCGCCCTGCTCTGGCTGAGCAGTATTTTCAGGAAGCCCTGAACCGTGACCGGCAATCCGCCGCCGCCTTCTGCGGCATTGCCCATGCCAAGCGCCAGCAGGGCCAGTTTGATGTAGCGTATCTGCACTACCGCAAACTGGTTCAGCTTGATCTGAACTGGCCGTCGGTTTTCAGCGGCATGGCCACCTGCGCCAGCCATCTGTCAGTTGATCGTGCCGATACGGAACTGGCTCAGGATGCCATCCGGTTGCTGCAGCGTTCAGATTTGCCGCATCAGGTCCTGGGGGGCTTCGTCGCGGGGATCATCCGCCAGCAATACGATCTGGATAACCCCGCTGCCCGCATCATTCTTGATGCCGCCAGTGATGATGAGCTGTTGCTGCTGGCTCTGGAAAAGACCCTGATGCCGGATGTCGCGGTTGAAGGCCTGATTACTCTGCTGCGTCACGCCATTCTTATTGAAGTTGCCCAAACAGCAGACTTGCGTGAAGAATTGCATCGCCTTGTCATGGCACTTGCGCTTTACGCCGATCGCACTGGCTACGCACTGCTGACCGGCGAGCAGGAATCCGCGCTGGTGGATACGATCAACAACAGCATCGCCGCCCAGTTTGCGCTGGGAGAATCCATGAACGCGATCGCAGGATCACTGATGATCAGTGCCATGTACGGCGCTCTTTTTCATCAGTCATTCGCGCCGTCAGTCGGCCAGTGGAATCTGACCGAGTGGCCCGTCGGCCTGCAATCATTGATGGCCGCCAGCTACTATCACCGGGCGACTGAAGAATCCATCAAGCAGCAATTCGACGAGAAAGCAGGCGAACTTGCACTGGCACGCGCCGATGTGCCACAAGCCTGGCCAAGCTGGACCCGACTGACGACTCACCCTGAGACCAGCCTCAAATCACTGATGAAAGTGCGACTGGGCCTGGACGACATCGCCATGCCGGAGACCGCTCGCATCATGATTTGCGGTGCGGATTCCGGTCAGCGCGCGCTGGAACTCGCCACTTGCCTCAACGATGTCGAAATCATCGCCGTGGATGAGTCACTGTCCAACATCGCCCGAGCCGGTCGCCAGGCTCAGGATCGGGGGCTCGAGAACATCGTGTTCTGGCCCTGGTCACTGGCTCAGCGCTTTATCGCCGACGGCCACAAAGTGCAGTGGATCGAGATTGGCCGCCTGCCATCGACAGCAATGACGGAGACGTCCCTGGCCGCCATTATTCAGGACGCAGCCGCACAGGATACCGTGGTGCACCTGCATACCTGCCCGACCGGACAGCTGCCCGTCGACAGACACCTGCGGGAACTGATTGAACAGCATGATCTGCCTGCAACCAGCGCATCACTGCGTCGGTTGCGCCGGATGGTATTGAACAATGCGCAGGATCCGGTTTGGGCCGATCTGCTTAAAGAGGAAGACTTCTTCGGACTGGGCGGCTGCCATAGCCGATGGTTCCGGCCGCAGGATAGCCGTCAGCTCGAGACTGTGATGGCCATGCTTTGCAACGAAGTGGACTGGAAACTGGTGCGTGCCCAGGACAATGATGGGCACACGCTGTCACTGGGCCCGGTTCAGAAACAACTGCATGCAGAAGCCTCGGGCAACAGCGTCCAGAGCGTTGTGGGTCAGCCGCTGACGCTGTACTTCACGAAGCGGCGCTAAACGCTACCTGCCGATTCAGCTGGGCGCGATTTCTCCTCAAGAAACCGCGCCCAGTCTTCAGGCTCATCCACATCCCATCTTGGCTCAGCCAGCGCGACTGAATAGCCGGCAGCCTTCAGCTTTTCCACTGTTTGCTCCAACGCCATCGGCGTACCCCACTCCACATCAGCCAACGTTTGCGGCAACGGCCTGCGAGCGCCTATCAGCACAAACCCACCGTCGTCCGACGGCCCAAGCACAACATCAACGTTAGCCAGCAACCCGAACGCAGTTTGAATGTGAGCAGGATCAACCGACGGACAATCGCTGCCAACGATCATGACTTCGCCGGCGGAGGCCAGACTTTCTTCGATCGCGCGGCGCATACGCTCACCCAGCGAGTGGCCATTCTGAATGTACTCGGGAACTTCGGCGTTTCTCAGGCGATCAAGTATCGGCCCGGCAGGCTCTGTTGAGGCAGGTGCGGCACGGTCCCACCAAAAGCTGACGGGAATACCTGTCGCTGCAAGATTCGCAAGCACCGCACACGTCAGTTCGATATGCGCCTGCATGGCACCGCCATCACCCAGTGCGACTGCCAGGCGAGTTTTTACCCGACCCGGTTCTGGCCACTTGGCGAACTGGATCAGCAATCGGTTGGGATCAGCCGCGGTCTTTGGGGTAAGCATCAGGATAATAGGCCCTGGCAAGTGAGTGTGGGTCATCTCCCCGCCAATAGCGCCAGCGAAGGCGCCACATCAGAAAGATTGTGCGCCACGGCCCATGCTTCTCCCAGCGTCGGCTGTCGGTAACCACCGGATCACTGATACAAAATGGCCGTGACAGGGCAAGCAATTGCCGGCTCAATGCGACATCTTCCATTAACGGCATGGGAGCATAACCGCCCGCGTCGTGAAATGCCGCTCGCCGTGCAAAAATCGCCTGATCGCCCGTGGCAATACCGGTGAGGCGGGAGCGACGGTTCATAAACCAGCTAATCACCCGAAAGAGCGTGCGCCGGCCCGAAAGCCGCACATCGAAACGGCCCCAGAGTGAATCACTCTGAACAAAACGGGAAAGGTGCTCAAGCGCAGTTTCCGGCAGGCGGGTATCGGCATGAAGAAATAGCAGCACCTCACCACCTGCGATGCTGGCGCCGGCATTCATTTGCGATGCGCGTCCAGCCGGGGCTTTCACCAGCCGATCGCATAGCGGTTCTGCGAGCGCAGCCGTCTGATCCGTACTGCCGCCATCCGCCACAATAATCTGATGGCCCAGCGCCCGGATACCCTGAAGCCGATCAAGCGCGGCAACCACGCCTTCGGCTTCATTGAGAACCGGCATAACAATAGTGAGGTGTAATGGCAGGGACACCGGTGGCGTACTCCGACAGGTAACAGCAAAGCCAATAAGGTATCAGGGAAGCCGGGTTTCAACCACTGATGTAAACCTCACGGTTGAGCGAAAAGCGCCGCATGGGTATGATACCGGCCTCTTGCCCCAGTAGCTCAGCTGGATAGAGCAGCCCCCTCCTAAGGGGCAGGTCAGAGGTTCGAATCCTCTCTGGGGCACCATTTCATGATTCTCCCTCTTTACGACCCTCCCTCTTTTTTTCCTACACGTTTCTCGCGAACAGAAAAGTGATCCTAATTTAGGACGAACGATCTGCTGCCGTTATAGACGACAACGAGGATTTACCACAGACCAATACGGTATATCGGGTTAAACTATCGGCTTTTGAATTCAGCAGCCGCAGAGATCCATGAACAGGCCAGCCGTTCAACTATGTTATCGCGCACTGGCGTATATTAGCGTTGCGCTTGCTGCGGCCGGCGTTGTCCTCCCCTTGCTCCCTACAACCCCTTTTGTCCTGCTCGCTGCCTGGGCGGCCAGCAAAGGTTCACCTGCGTTTGAGCTTTGGCTGCACAACCATCGAATTTACGGGCCGATTATCAAGAACTGGCGCGAACATCGTGCAGTGCCACGCAAAGCCAAATGGCTGGCCTTTTTAATGCTGCTACTCAGTTGGAATGTTCTTTACTGGACGGGCGCCCCGACGCCTTTGCTCGTTGCTTCTGGTCTATTCTTTATCGGCCTGACATTGTTTCTGGCCTCCAGGCCTTCGGTGTAAGGCAAGCGGCCCTCCTGCCCATAAACAGATTGCCAATATGTAGTGAGGCTGGAAGCGGAGGTTTGAGGTAGGCTAGTGTCCAGTCTGATGAATACGTCAGAAGCCAGATCCACGAAGACATCATTTTGCTCCCGAGGTTGTCGGATGATAGAAAGGAAGCGCGCCACCGGTGGAAGCCCCCACACTTTGCAACAATTGCCACACCTGTTTACTCCGCTTCTGCTTGTTTTACTGGTGTTGCTGGCCCCGTTTTTTGCAGCGCCGGTAGCCGCTCAATCAAATGAGAAAAGCCTGTCGACAGGCGAAGACAAGCCGGTGGTCGCCGACACATCGATCAGCCAGCTCAAGGCCAGCATTGAATCGGTAAAGCAGCGACGGGAAACCCTGTCCCGGAACTACGAGAAACTGGCAGACGATTACGAATCCCTGAAATCACACCTAGACGCCCTCCACGACGACGTGCCACCAGAGCTCGGTGAACTGTTGCGACACCGCCGCGACCGACTGACTGAAATCATCGGTGACAATCAGTTCAACCCCTCGCTCAATCGGGAAATTACCCAGGCGCGACTGACACTGCTCGAACTGGAAGACATGACCGGTCCGGTGCAGGTGGAGGAGAAGGCCAACGAGCCCAGCGAAGCCGTTATAAAACAAAAAATAGCGCTCGTTGAAGAGCAGATTAAAGAACTGGAAGCGCTACGAAAGGTGTTTAACGAGGCAACGGCAAAAAGCCAACAGTACCTTGAGTTACTGGATGAGCACCTGTTCTGGCTACCCAATGTAAAGCCCTTCAGCTGGGATACATTCACTGAACTCGCCGATGCATGGGTCTGGCTGCTTAAGAAGGTGTCTACCACTCGGCTGATTGATCCAAGCACCCTATCGTTTACTGAAAAAGCAAAGGCGATTGGCGGCACTGTAATCGTCATACTGCTCTTTTCCCTTCGTCGCCGCTGGAAACGGGTTCTTAAGGTACTGGCGCCCCGTATCGGTAACGTCGGTAACGACAACTTCGGACTGACACTCAGGGCCTTGCTGGCAACCTTGGGGCTGTCGCTATCCTGGGCACTTCTGGTCGCAGCGCTATCTATCGTTATCAATGACGACACCGCCTTTACCAAAGCGTTGTCATTAGGAACCCGGCAGGCCGCCTACGTCATATTCCTGCTGTCATTGCTTTCCAATATTTGCCGGCCTAACGGGCTGGGCGAAGTCCATTTCCGCTGGCGCCCGGAAACACTGCAGGCGGTGCGTATAGGCGTTCCCTTACTATTGATCGTGCTGGTGCCCGCCACGGTCCTGACCGCTTTGGCGGAAAGCGCAGTCGCTGAAAACTACAGGGGCAGCCTTGGACGCATCGCTTTTATCATGGCATCGATCCAACTGGCTTACTTCGCGCATATCGTCCTGCGCACCAAACGCAAAGCCACCGATCAACACCCACCACCGAAATGGATCAAGGTTGTGCATCCTGCCGCCGTGACGCTGCCAATTCTTATATTGGCACTGTCTCTTGCCGGCTATCACTACAGCGCTCTTACGCTGGAAGGCACACTGTTTATCTCGGTGTGCTGGATTTTGCTGGTGGTGTTGGTCTACTACATTGCCCTGAGGGCCGTGGCGGTAAACGAACGGCGAATGACACTAGCGCGCCTGCGGGCCGAGCGAGCCGCGGCCAAGGCACAGGATGAATCCCGGGAAGCCGCAGAAAACGCGGGCGAAGGTGTACCGGAATCCCTTGATATTCCGCAGATGGATCTTGACGACATCAGTGATCAGGCTCACGCCCTGTTGGGTATGCTCGCCCTGTTCGCAGCCGTTATTGGCCTGTGGATGCTCTGGTCTAACGTTTTCCCGGCGTTCAATGCGCTTGAGGACATTACCCTGTGGACCGTGGCTGCGGTCGATGGCAACCCTGATAACGCAACCGTCATCACAATGCAGGGCGTCGCCTTCGCGCTCGGGATTGCATTTGCTACCTTCTTTGCCGCTCGTAACCTGCCTGGCATGCTTGAAGTGGCCTTTCTCAGCCGGATCGAGATGTCACCCGGCACCGGCTATGCGATCACAACCATTTGCCGCTACATCATTGTGATGGTTGGCGTTACGGTGGCATTGGGGCTGCTGGGAGCAGAGTGGTCCAAGCTACAGTGGCTGGTCGCAGCTCTGGGCGTTGGGCTGGGCTTTGGTCTGCAGGAGATTGTGGCCAACTTCATATCCGGCATCATGATCCTGTTTGAGCGCCCTATCCGCGTTGGCGACACCGTCACCGTAGGGGATCAAACCGGCACGGTGTCGCGGATCCGTATCCGCGCGACCACCATTACCGGGTGGGACCGCAAGGAACAGATCATCCCCAACAAGACGTTCGTCACCGAACAGCTGACAAACTGGACCCTCTCAGATCCTATCACCCGGGTGATCGTGAAAGTCGGTGTCGCCTACGCGTCGGATATAGATCAGGTTCAGCAGATTCTTGAAGAGGTCGTGCTGGCAAATGAGCGGGTGATCAACGATCCACCTCCGGCTGTTTTCTGTGTGTCATTCAATAGCAGCAATATCCAGTTTGAAGTCCGGGCCTTCGTTAAGAGCATGATGGATATCCTACCGCTGACCCACGAACTGCATTCGTCAACGCACCAGGCCCTCAATGCTGCAGGCGTGGCGATAGCTTATCCACAGCTCGACATGCATGTGCGCTCAATACCAGAAGATTTAAAGGGGCTTACCGGGCCTAAAGTCGACGGCAACGGCAACAAAGATAACGATAGTGATGGAAGCGCCACTACCAAAGACAACCGCAAGGACGAAGACGTCTGATCACCCGTCAGGCAGACGTCAAGTTGGCCCGAAACCTGCTGTGACATGATAAAGACCCCATTATGTTCCGCTTCGGAACCGCAGGATCAGCATCATGTCATTGCTCGCATCACTGGCCAAAGCCAGCGCCAGCTTCCAACAAGCCACCGAAAATCGCGCCAGCCGTCAGGCTGCTGCGACCAGTAGTAGCAAGGCTGCGGCCGCTACCGAGACGGCTTCGAATGACGATAGCGTGACGCTTAATGGTGGCCAGGAACGCAAGCCCTCTGCCCGCTTGACGGTTAACCAGTACAAACAGAACGTGGGGCAGGATCATGCCTTCGTACGGGAAACACTGCGGCACAAACTTGCCGAGTACAATTTGAATCCGGCAACGCGGATCAGTGTCGAAAAGCACACAACCGGCGAGGTTAAGCTACAAGCCTTGATGCCGGAAAACACACGTACCCAGATCGAGAAAGACCTCAATAACAACAAGGCTTTCCGCGAGGCGTTTAACCGGTTGAGCGTGAATGAGCCTACAGTCGCGTTTGTGGATACCGCGCTACGACTGAATCAGGCTTATGGGGTCAGTAACTCTTTGCTTGATCAGATGGTGAGCGAGAATCAGCAGTTCAATGGCCTTCAGGATCTGGTTCACCGCTATGACAGCCTGCGTCAGACTGTCAACGCGGAACAGATGGCAGCTGCCGGCATGAGCCCACAGTACGCCTTTAATCTGAACGCCCGGGCGTAAGCGCCCACCAACGCGAGTTTACGCTGCATCACTGAAACGGCGCAGGATCACCCTTACCTACTCGGGTCACTTCGGGTGCATCACCGCAGAAATTGACCACGGTTGTTGCCTCAAGTCCGCAGAAACCGCCATCAATAATCAAGTCCAGCTCGTGCTCAAGGGTCTCGCGGATATCGTAGGGATCCGTCATCGGCTCGTCATCGCCCGGCAAAATCAGCGTACTGCTCATGATCGGCTCACCCAATTCCGCCAGCAACGCCTGAACGATCGCGTTATCAGGAACCCGCAAACCAATGGTTCGGCGCTTGGGATGAAGCAGCCGCCGCGGCACTTCCGTGGTGGCATCCAAAATGAAGGTGTAAGCGCCGGGAGTGAAATTCTTGAGCAAACGGTACTGGGTGTTATCGACCTTGGCATACTGGCCGATGTCCGAAAGGTCCCGACACATCAGTGTAAAATTGTGCTTGTCATCCAGGCGGCGAATACGCTTGATGCGATCCGTTGCCTGTTTGTCTTCCAACTGACAGCCAATCGCGTAGGCCGAATCAGTGGGGTAAACGATAACCCCGCCTTTGCGCAGAATATCGACCGCCTGCTTGATCAGCCTCAATTGCGGCGTCTCGGGGTGAATCTGGAAAAACTGACTCATAGATAATCCCTGCTGAAATGGGTCAATGAAAACGGGATCCGCGTTACGCTCAGGCTTGGTCGTGTTTCGAACCACCCATACAGTTGGGTGACGACGGCGCAACAGCCTGGCGCGCTTGCCATTCATCCGGCGTATAGAGGTGCAGCGCAAGGGCATGAACGCCCCCCTGTATCTCGTCATTCAGTACTTTGTAGATCGCCTGATGACGCTTAACCTTGTTTTCACCCTCAAACTGGCCCGATACGAGCGTCACCTTGAAGTGAGTCTCGGAATTGGGCGGCACGCTGTGCTTGTGGCTTTCGTTTTCTACCGCAAGCAGCTCGCTCTGATAAGCAGCACCTAACTTGGATTCGATAGCCGCTTTTACGGGCATCTGTACCTCAGACATTATAGATCTCCCATCCCGGTTTGTTTCGGCATTGTGTTTATTGTACAGCATTAACAGAGAGTTCCATCACGGAGCTACATCAGTGTGCGCTCGGGGTTTCATCGCCCCCCTTGACAGTCTGCCGCCCCTTCGCCATCTTCCAACGCCTGCTGTTGTGGAACCATTTTGATCATGCGTTTGTTTATCGCCGAAAAACCCAGCCTCGGCCGCGCCATCGCCGCCGCACTACCCGGCCCTGTAACCAAGGGTTCCGGCTGGCTGCAATGTGGCGACGCTGTCTACGTGAGTTGGTGCATTGGCCACCTGCTCGAGCCTGCCGAACCTGCGCATTACAATCCCGGCTGGCAACAATGGCGGCTGACCGATCTACCCATGGTTCCCGCGCCCTGGGCCCTGACCCCCAAGGACAGCGTCAAAACTCAACTCGACGTACTGGGATCGCTTCTGGGCAAGGCCGAGAGCATCGTGCATGCCGGCGACCCTGACCGAGAAGGCCAACTGCTTGTCGATGAAGTCTTGCGCTACTTCAAGGTAAAGCTTCCGGTTGAACGATTGCTGATCAACGACCTGACGCCTGCGGCCGTTGCCCGATCACTCTCCCAACTGCAGGATAACCGCGCCTTCCGGCAACTATCCCATTCGGCCCTCGCCCGCCAGCGGGCCGACTGGCTCTACGGCATCAACCTGACCCGTGCCTATACCCTCCGCTACCGTCAGCTCGGCGGGCAAGGCGTTTACTCTGTTGGCAGGGTGCAGACACCGGTGCTCGGTCTGGTGGTCGAGCGCGATAAAACCATAGCGGAATTCACTCCCAAACCGTTTTACAGCCTGACGATCACCTGCGCCGGAGTGGATGGTGAAACCACCGAATTCACTGCGCGCTGGCGGCCTGACGATCGTTTCAGCGACAAAATGGATGATGAAAGCCGGGTACTGGATCGCGCGACAGCAGAGTCAGTCGCCGATGCGGTCAAAAACCAGCAGGGCGCCATTACCGGCGCCCGTTTCCGGGAGCGGGACGAGGCAGCACCTCTGCCCCTGTCCCTGTCCACTCTGCAAATTGAAGCAGGCCGGCTACACGGGCTCAGCGCCAAACAGGTACTGGATATCGCCCAGAACCTGTACGAGAAACACCAGTTAATCACCTACCCGCGTTCCGATTGCCGCTACCTGCCGGTAGAGCACTTTGCCCAGCGCAAAGAGGTGGTCGCTGCACTGGCAACCGTCGCCCCAACGCTGGCGCCTGCTGCCGCACAGGCCGACTTTCAGCGCCACTCCCGTGCCTGGGACGACAGCAAGGTGGATGCGCACCATGCCATTATTCCCACTGCGCGTCGGCGTCCGTCCGGGAACCTTTCACGGGCCGAGCACCAGATATACGAGCTGATCAGCCGTTACTACCTGATGCAGTTCTATGACGATGCCATCCATCGTGAAGGTCGGCTGGATCTGACCATCGCCAGCCATGCCTTCAGAGCCAGTGAAACCGGGGTGGTGAGGCAGGGCTGGAAAGTACTCGAGCCACGCAAAAAAGAAAGTCAGGAAAAATCGGCCCGTCCGCTGCCTCGCCTTGAGAGCGGCGCTGCCGTTACATGTAAGCATACTGCCATCAAAGACCGGCAGACCCAGCCACCCAGCCATTTCACCGACGGCACATTGTTGTCCGCCATGACCAACATTGCGCGCTTTGTAGCAGATGCGGAATTGCGCAAGACGCTGCGCGAGACCGACGGGCTGGGCACCGAAGCCACGCGAGCCAGTATTCTGGAAACCCTGTTCCGCCGGGAGTTTCTGGTTCGGGAAGGGCGACACATCAAAGCGACAGCAAAAGGCCATGATCTGATCGAGGCATTGCCTGCGAACGTCGCCCAGCCGGATATGACCGCCATCTGGGAAGCCACACTGGAAGGTATCCGCCGTGGCGAAGCCGACCCCCGTGCCTTTCTGGCATCCGTGCAATCACAGATCACCGATCTCATAGCTTCGGTCAACGCTGCACAGCCATTGCGCAGTCAAGAGACGCAAGATCCGGCAACAAACAACACAACGCCGTCCCAGCCGTTTACAGCCAGCCCGGACAGTAACGGTATTCACTGCCCCCGTTGCCGTGCGCCGATGCGCAGCCGGGAAGGTCCTTACGGCGCATTCTGGGCCTGCACGCGTTACCCTGACTGCAAGGGGACCCGGGCCATCGAAAACGACAACAAGCAAGGTGACGGAGCCGAGCAAGCGCCGGTCCCCTGCCCCGCCTGCTATTCTCCGCTTGTGCGCAGAAACGGCAAAAAAGGCTGGTTCTGGGGCTGCAGTAATTATCCTGGCTGCCGACAAACAGTAAGTGACGATAACGGCAAGCCTGGCCGGCCGCACTGAGCGCCCAGGCCCAGTGCTCACCGACATTGTGTCGAACGCAGTGCTTCGTTAACCATACGCAACATAATGACACTGAACAGGCTGCGTCATTTTGTCAGAATGTCGACTAGACTGGCGCCTTGCCTACCCGCAGGAGAAACTTGAATGCGAATTGCGTTACTGGAAGATGAGCCGGAACAGGCCCGGAATATTGTCACTCTGCTAAGCGACAACCAGCATAGCTGCGAGAGCTTTCAAACCGGTCAGTCGTTCCTCAGTGCCGTCACCCACCGCAGTTATGATTTGCTGATCCTTGACTGGCAGATTCCGGATTCATCCGGCATTGAAGTGCTGCGCCACGTACGCGCCCAATTGAACTGGCCCATACCGGTTATCTTTCTCACCCAACGGGACAGCGAACAGGACATCGTCCAGGCACTCGATGCCGGTGCCGACGACTACCTGTCAAAACCGGCCCGACCGGCTGAACTGCTCGCCCGCATCAGCGCGCTGGCCCGTCGCACTCAGCCTGATGTTGATCGGCCGGTGCTCGAATACGGCCATTTCAGAATCGATACCAAATCGCGCACGATCCACCTGCGGAACGAGCTGCTAACGCTGACGGACAAGGATTTTGACCTCACGCTTTTCCTGTTTCAGAACCAGGGCCGTCTGCTGACCCGCGAAATGTTGCTCGAGCGTGTTTGGGGCGTCACCCGTGATATTAATACCCGCACGGTCGACACGCACATGAGCCGCCTGAGACGGCGCCTCGGCGTTAAACCGGAAAACGGTTTCCGGATCAAAACCATTTATCAACGCGGATACCGGCTTGAAACCATGGATGAGCAGCCTTCAGAAGACGCGGTATCTGACGATATTACGCACTCAGATTAATCATGCTCATCAGTTCGGACTCAGCCGGTATATGTTAAAGGTATTGTATTCACTGCCATTGCACGCAGTTTTAGCTCTGGCTTTGTGCCTCCCTACTGCACTTCATGCAGAGTTACCTGTCGCCCAGGGATCATCAACCGGATCCTATCAGCAGGCTACCGGGACCCGCACAGCCGACTGGACTTATACCCTGAGACCGGATGAAACTCTCGGCCAGATTTCAAAGCGACTGCTGGGCAACGGGCACACTCTCGCCTCGCTCACCCGGTACAACAGCATTGGTGACCCTTCAGCTGTAATGCCAGGCGAGTCGATCCGCATTCCCCTTAATTGGCTGGAAAAGCAGCCAGAACCCGCCGCCGCACTTGCTGTGACCGGTGCAGCGCAGCACCTTGAAGGCGTCAGCGGCAAGCGCCGGACACTCAAGCCGCAAATGCAAATCAGGGCCGGCGACGAAGTGTCCACCCAATCCGGCAGTGCGGTGATTCAATTGGCCAATGGCTCACTGATCCGCATGGGGCAGGATAGCCACCTCATCTTCAATCGCCTGACCCGATACGGCAAAACTGGCATGGTCGACACTCTGATGCGCCTCGAGCGCGGTAGCCTTGAAGCCGATGTCGAAGCACTGACTGAAAATGGTTCCCGCTTTGAAATCGATACGCCCTCGGCCATTGCAGCCGTTCGGGGAACCGCGTTCAAGCTCCAGACCGGAAAAGGCATTACACAACTGCAGGTGACCGAGGGCAAAGTGGCTTTTGGCCCACCAGGCCGCACTTTGCCAGTACCTGCCGGTTACAGCGCCACCGCGGGCAAGGGTACGCAAAGCGCTGTGGATATCCGCAAGCTTCCTGCTGCGCCTGAAATGGCACCCCTGCCGGCGAACGCCAGCCGCCTGCCGCTCGACATTAAATGGCAGCCCGTTGCCGGGGCCAGCCGCTATCAGCTCGATATATATGACAGTGCTTCCGGGCGCTGGGTGGCCCGCAAACAGTCCGTGAACCCCGAACTGACTCTCAAGCATCTGGACAACGGCAAATACGACATCAAACTCGCCGCGATCGGCGCCAGCGGTATCTCTGGCATGCCCAGTGAACAGACCATCAAGCTGCAGCAACAGGCTAAAGCTGCCAATTTGGTTGCACCGGCGGCAGATGACAAGATTGACGACGATGTCCCCGACTTTAGTTGGGCATACACCGGCGACAACGAACTGGGCCGTGTTGAAATTTCAGATTCTGATGATTTTTCCAGCCTCGTCGCATCCAGCGAATGGGCTCCCGATAGCAACGCCATTCTTACCCGCGCGCTATCCCCGGGCGAATATTTCTGGCGTGTCGTAACACTTGCCGGAGGTGACTCGAAAGCCACCTCACCCGCCAGAAAACTCATTATTAACGGTACGTTGGAGCCTGCGAAGATCATTAACGTAAACTACGTGGATAGCCAGGTGCGCATCTTCTGGCAACGTGTCGCCAAGGCAGACAAATATCAATTACAACTCTCTGAAGACCCTGCTTTTCAAAACATCATCAAGGAAGCAAACGTCACCGATACCACAGCGGCCTTGCGCCTCATTCCCGGAAGACGGTATTTTGTGCGCTTAAAAGCGCTTTCTGATGGGCCCATTAATGGTCGTTGGGGATCTGGCAGGGAGCTTTTTGTTAACTGATCCGCCTCAGTTTGCGGACTGCTATAAGCGATATTCATGTTCAGGGAATGGCTTCGAGTCACGCAAACAGCCTGGAAACTGGCCCTCCCCCTTATTCTGATTATTTTTGCGCTGAATGCCGCCGGCATTCCCCAGCGCGTTGACCTATGGATTTACGACACCCTGACACTGGGCTCCCCAGCCTCTCCATCCCCTGACCTTGAGCTTGTGGCTGTTGACGAAAAAAGCCTGCGAGCACTGGGACGCTGGCCGTGGCCTCGAAAGCTGCACGCCGAGTTGATCGACAAGCTTACCGATGCCGGGGCCCGAGTCGTCGTGTTTGATGTACTGTTCAGCGAACAAAGTGATGACGATAGCCTCTTGGCCAACGCCATGAAGCGAAACGGCAAGGTCGTCTTGCCCGTGCATATCTTTCCTTCGTCAGCCAATCAGCCGCTTTCAGAGCAATTACCGACTCCACCTCTGACACGATCAGCCGGCGCGCTGGGCCACGCCCACGTCGAGCTCGATAATGATGGGATCGCTCGCGGCCTCTATCTATACAGCGGTCTTGGTGATGCCTTGTGGCCCGCCATCTCCCTGGCCGCAGCGCGGCTCGCCGGTGACAGCGTGCCCACTCCTTTAATTCCGGACGGCAACACCTCGGCTTTTGTGAACGTACGCAGCCAGTACGTTTTTGTGCCGCTTTCCGGCAGGGCCGGCGTTCTGCCGACCACTTCCTACAGCGACATACTGAACGGACAGGCCGACATGTCCCGCTTCAAGGATAAAGTGGTTTTTATAGGCGCGACCGCGCCCGGGTTCGGTGATGTGCTACCGACACCACTGTCCGGGCTGGCAACGCCCATGTCGGGAGTTGAGTTTCACGCCAATACCTATTCAGCCATTGCGCAGCAGAGACTGATTCAGCGTCTGCCGCCGTACCAGACGCTGCTGCTTGTCATTATTACAATTGTATTCATCAGCTTCGCCTTGCCACGCTTAAAGCCCGCCCACACTCTATGGGTGTGCCTGATGTCCAGCGCGTTACTGCTGTTATTCTCGAACCTCCTATATCGTCACCTGAACATATGGGTACCGATATCCGAGGCGTTACTGGTTCCGCTGATCGCCTATCCACTGTGGAGCACTCGGCGCCTGACACTGCTGAATACTTTTCTGAACCGGCAACTGGACTTGTTGGGGCGGGATCCCGGACTCGGGCTCCGCGAACCTCAAAACCAGCAACCCCAGAGAATCCTGGCGGATCTATACCAACTCCTCAATGCAGAAGGATGCTGGCTATCCCAGGGCGACGTCATTATCCGGCAGGAAGGGCTGAGTGCTGCTGATATTCCCCGGTTCTCCGATACCGGGCGCTGGTTTCATTCAGGGGATCAAAGCTGGATCCGGATTTCCCGGGGCAACCGCATATTTGAGCTTGGCCTGATATTGCCTCAGAGCCTGACCCGTGAAGCCAGCCGACGCTATCTTCAGCGCCTAAATCTGGATCATCCCTTGTCATTGAGTCATTCCGAAAAAGATCATACCACCGAGATGATCGGCGCCCGGATCGAGCGTGTGCGCGGGGCCATCGAGACACTGACGGACATGCGCGAGTTTATCGGCCGGGGTTTTGAACGGATGCCGGATGGCGTCATCGTTACTGATGCTCTGGCGACCATTCAGTTCGTGAACGGCCATATTGAGGAATGGTTTGGCGAACCCAGGCCGAGCCTTATCGGCATGTCGCTGACCAGCCTCCTTAACGCCCACGACCCACGCGAGTCGTCACCCTGGCAGGATACTATCGCCGATACCCTGACGCTGCGCCAAACCCGCACCGTCGATCTGCGTGTCAAAAACCTCGATCTGCTGATTCACCTGGCGCCGTTCAGTATGTCCGACAGCGACCAGCACGGCATCATCGCCAACATCTCCAACATCTCGGAACTGCGCGAACAACAACGCCAGCACCGGGAAGCCATCGACTTCATCTCCCACGATGTCCGTTCGCCACTGGTGTCACAGCTCGCACTTATTGCCCAACTCAAACGCAGCCCCGAATCCATTGGTCCGGACCAGCTGGAACAGCTCGGCAACCTCGCCCGCCGCAGTTACCAGTTAGCGGAAGAATTTGTGCAGCTGGCGCGAGCCGAGCAGCTCACCGAAACCCGTTTTTACGACTGCGAGTTCTTATCCGTCGTGGAAAACGCCCGGGACAGTGTCAGCGAGCAAGCTTTGTCGAAAGGGATTCACCTTGAATTAAATGACTCTGAGGATTTCTGGCTCAGGGGCAATGCCGAGCTTCTTGAGCGCGCGATCATCAATCTACTCACCAACGCCGTTCAATACAGCCCTTCAGGTTCTACGGTTAATATTCAGGTATTCAGGGCGGGGCATCAGGTCTGCCTGACCGTGACCGACGAAGGCAGTGGTATCGCGAAACACGAACTACCTCATCTGTTTGACCGTTACCGCAGACAAAAAAGCAGTGAACTGTCGGGCAACCGCGGTGCCGGACTGGGGCTGTCATTTGTAAAGGTTGTAGTTGACAAACATCGGGGCGAGATTGAAATTGTATCCGCCGAGGGAGAAGGGTCCGCCTTTACGCTAAGACTGCCCATTGCAGACCCTCTCGCAATGTCAGAGCCCACGCCTTCATCAAGCCTGGGCGATAGCGAATAACACGTCCCTAGATAGACTTGCTGACGACAGCTGATAACGGGCTTGATAGATTTTCGGTATCCAGCACGCGAATAGCAAAATACCAGTCTCCCTCACTCAGCCCATCAACGGTATAGCTCATTACGCTGGCATCATTGATGACGACGCGTTGATTCAACTCATTGGCATTGCGACCGTACACGATCTCGTAGCCCTTAAGCTCGCCCATAGACAAGCTTTCGCCATTGATCCGGGTCAGCGGAGCCGTCCAGCTCAAACGCGCCACAGCGGCTTCTGGCGCTGCCTCATGAAGCGAGGCGTAGAACTGCTGTGTGCGCTCGGAGACATCAGCCAAAGCCGACAAGGCGCCGGGATCGATAACACTCTCTTTAAGACCTTCAGACAGCACCGCCGCCTCAAGAACCAGATCATCAACCGACGGCCCACTGGCTTCACCAGACAGCTGGCCATTTACCTGAATCGCCTGCTCACTGGCACTCAGCACCTCTTCAATGGACTGCCACCTGTCACCGTCAACCATCGCCAGAAAAGCAGCATTAATTACCGCCAACTGAATAGCATCTGTACTGCCGGAGAAGCCATTCAAACGAACAAGATCCGGCGGCGGCAACTGCAGCGTACCCGGACGCAAGCCGAATGACGATTCCATCTCTTGATAAGCACGAACCAGCTGACCAGCGCTGAGCCCTTCTGCCGAGTGCTCTGCCAGCGCTACCGCAAGCGTTGATAATGGTGTGATATAGACATCGCGGGACTGATCCACATTGATGGCCGCCCGCAAACGGAAGTCGGACTGCAACGGGAAAGTCTCCCCAAATGCCACAGCGTCCGGCGTACCGGCCATGCAGGTGGGCACCACATCGCACGTCATTCGGGTTTGATTCGTGGCAGCCAACTCAATCAGCACCCAACCTGAAGCGGATTCACTGATAGGTAGTTGAAACTGCCCTTGCTGATCAGTCAGTACCGCGCCACCCAACTGCGCTCCAGCCGCAAACCGGTTAGTGTCGTCATCTTTTTCAAGACGCCATGCTGTGACCTGACCATCACGAATAACACCCTTGATCGCACCACCATTCAGTACAATGCCTTGAGCGCCACCGGATTCGACATCTGATCCGGCAGTGCCAGAGACCGCTACAGTGTCGGAAGACCCCCCGCCGCCACACCCTGCGAGCAGCAGAGAGAATAAGGCGCCAACGACAACTGCTTTTGACGATTTTATGGTGCTAAATGACATAATAAGTGACCGATTTACTGACGTTTCAAGGTCACTTTAGAGGATCAAGATGTTAAATGGTGTGTTTTACGTCATTTTATAGGTTACTTTTTCGCCATTTTTTTGACTAACAACTGAAAAGAAAGAGCCAACAGCATGTCCAACCCGCCCGACAAGCCAGCCCCCGGACAACGCAAAAGCACCACCATCACCGTCACCCGCTTTATCGCCGAAAAGCACACTGACGCGGTGGCTGGCTTATATATTGAGTCAGTTAAAAAGCTGGGAGCGCCCCACTATAGTCAGCGGGAAATTGACACCTGGCAAACCTGGGCGCACAACAAATCAATTGTCACGAACACGCTTCGGGAAGGCGAAACCCTACTAGCCTGGCACAGCGGGATCATTGCAGGGTTTGCTCAACGCTCACCCGCCAACCGAATCAACATGCTCTACACTCATCCTGCCTATGCCCGCCAGGGCATCGCCTCGAAACTCCTGCATCGTTTAACAAATCACGCCATTTACGACGGAGTGCCAGAGCTGTTCGCCCACGCAAGCCGAGTGTCCCGGGCAATCTTTGAACAACAAGGGTTCACTTGCGGCGGAGAGGAATGGGTAGAGCGAAGGGACGTGCGCATACAGCGGTTTTTGATGTTAAAACAGCTCTAAAAGCCCAACAGGGAAACACGCAGAAACCTAAAGGGCGAACGAAACCGGCTCAGCAATGGGAACAGGAACACCACAAGAGGCGCTGATTTTACGTATTCCACAAAGCAAAAAGCCCGGTCAACTGACCGGGCTTTTTCAATAATGGTAGCGGGGGCTGGATTCGAACCAACGACCTTCGGGTTATGAGCCCGACGAGCTACCAGACTGCTCCACCCCGCATCAAAACTTTGACCTTTCAGCCTGAAAGACTCTGGCTTTCTATCAGACTTTCACGCTTGCGCATGACTATATGGTAGCGGGGGCTGGATTCGAACCAACGACCTTCGGGTTATGAGCCCGACGAGCTACCAGACTGCTCCACCCCGCATCAAACTTGTCGTCACCTTTATCAACTGAGCCGCCTGCCTGGTCGGTCTCAAACCGAAGGTCGATGACTCCCTTCGGCTCTTTCGGAATGGGAGCCCGAAGAACTACCAGACTACTCCACCCCGCATCAAAACTGGTTACTGCTAACTATCAGGGCAAATAATTGCGTCGCTGCCCTGATCTCAGTGGCGCGAACTATACGGAGTTGGACGAGAGCTGTCAATTGATTCGCCAAAAAACCCTGTAGATTTCGGCGACTACGTACTCTTAGGCATCCCGGACTTGCGCAATACCGGGTAACACGCTATTCAGGTAGCGCGATACTTTTTTACAGCAACTGGAAAGATGATGGCGCAGCCCGATAACAAAAACGATATCCAGAATCTTGAGCACCTGATCCAGCAGGCGCGACGAAACGAAGCGATTGCACTCAAGCTTTTCGAAATTGAGCTTGGCATGCTGAAAGCATCGGAACTCTCAGAATTTACAGACAGGCTCACTGAGCAGGTCCGTGATCGATTTCAACTTGATGATGCCTGGTTTGCTTTTATCGACATTGAAGAAAACAGACGCATCATGGCACTAATGAGTGATCAGGGCGCACTTTCAGAGCGACTTTTATGCCCCTCAGGTGAGCTAAAAGCCCTTACTGCGACCAACCATTCGCCGATACTCAGCAGCACCATGGGCCATCTGCAAAAGCTGACGCCTGGCCACTTGCGGGACACTATAAAATCAACCGCACTACTGCCTCTGGAAATGGAAAACCGGATCATTGGCGCCCTGATCCTGGGCTCATCCGACCCGCAGCGTTACACCGCTGATATGGCATCGTTTTTCCTGGAGCAACTCGCTGTAAAAACATCTGCGGGACTCACCAGCATCTGGGCGCGCGAACAACTCCGCCAGCTCGCGACACGCGATCCGCTTACCGGCCTCAGAAACCGGCGCGATATGGAAGCAGCGCTTGAGCAGGAACTGGGGCGATCAAAACGTTACGGCCTGCCGATGGCGCTTATGTTTTTTGATCTGGATGATTTCAAACAGATTAACGACAACTGGGGCCATGAGACCGGAGACGCCTGCCTGGTCCACGTGGCGCAACGACTTGAATCTTTCTTGCGCAGAGATGACAGCCTTTTCCGCTTTGCAGGTGACGAATTTGTTGCCCTGCTACCCGGGCAATCGGAAGCCAGCGCAGAGCAGATCGCACAGAGGATGCAGGAAGCCCTGAGCAGCACGCCGCTGCATACTCAGAATGCTGCAATCGTTATTTCATTCAGTTACGGCGTTGCCTGCATCAAGCCCGAAGACAATGTTAAGCCTGATGAACTGATCAGAACGGCCGACCAACGCCTGTACGAGATGAAACGTAATCCGGACCGAGCAAATACCGCGCAGAACTCATCTTTATAACTCGAATAGATCTTCAGGAAATGCGCCCTCTTCAACACGCGCAATACCGACGGATGCCAGTGCCTCACTGACAGGTCGAAACGATCGTCGATGTATAGGCGTGACGCCCAAGGTGTTCAGAGCGTCCACGTGAGCCGGTGTAGGATAGCCTTTGTGCCCCGCAAGACCATACCCGGGGTACAACGCATCCATTGCCTGCATTTCCCGATCCCGGGTCACTTTCGCCAGAATCGATGCGGCGCTTATTGCAGCAACGCGACTATCCCCTTTGACGACCGGTTCGCTTGGCCATTGCCATCGGGGGCAACGATTGCCGTCAACCAGCACGTATTCGGGCTCCCGGTGCAGCCCGTTCACAGCCCGCTCCATTGCCAGCATCGTTGCCTGATAGATATTAAGCGCGTCAATTTCATCCACTTCACAACGCCCCAGGCTCCAGGACAGGGCCTGATCCACGATCAGGTCAAACAGCCGTTCACGCCGCTTCTCAGTAAGCTTTTTGGAATCCATCAACCCGTCAATGGGACGCTCTGGATCGAGAATCACCGCGGCGGTAACCACTGGTCCGGCCAATGGGCCACGCCCCACCTCGTCAACACCAGCCAGCAACGGGCCATTGTATGCGCACTCAAAAGCTGCACCTGTCAGGTCAAGCGCCATGATTCGCTGCCTCGATCAGTGGCACCAGCGCCTCAGCGGCACGTTCATTGGCGTTTTGACGCAGCTGGTCGTGTATTTCGCAGAAGGCCTGATGGAGCGAATCAACACCTCCATCTGGCTGAAGCCAGTCCAACACAGCCTGCCCGAGCGCTTCAGGCGTCGCGTTATCCTGTAGTAACTCCGGCACCAACTCACGCTGAGCCAGCAGATTGGGCAAGGAAACATAAGGCACTTTCACCAGTTTGGTGGCGATATAGTAGGTCAGCCCACTCAGGCGGTACCCGACAACCATCGGCTTTTTAAGCAGCATCGCCTCTAATGTTGCCGTACCAGAGGCCAGCAACACCACATCCGCCGCTGCCATCACCTCTCGGGAGCGCCCAAGAACCAACGTTACAGGCAGCTTCACCTCGAGCTCTTCAAGCATCTCGTTCAGCTGCTTCTGTCGGGCGCGATTCACGCAAGGGATCACCAACTGGAGGTCTGGTTGCCGCTCCTGCAACCACCTCGCCGCTGACAGGAACAACATGCCAAGCCGGGACACTTCACCGGCTCGGCTACCAGGTAAAACCGCCAGTACCGTGCGATTCCGGTCGAGCCCAAGCGCATCACGTGCAGCACCGGTATCCGGCTGCATGGGTACGGCATCCGCCAGAGGGTGCCCGACAAAGGCAACGGGAACATCGTGCTCTTGATAAAAGCGCGCTTCGAATGGGAACAGCGTCAGCATTTTGTCGACAGCGCGGGCAATCTTGAAAATCCGCTTGCGCCGCCACGCCCATACCGATGGGCTCACATAGTGCGCTGTTTTTATCCCGGCTTCCCGTAGCTGGAGCTCCAGCCCAATGGTGAAGTCGGGAGAGTCAATACCAATGAAGACATCAGGGCGGGTCGTTAGAAAAAAAGAACGAACGCGTTTGCGGATAGCCACAAGCTCGCGGATACGGCCGAGCACTTCCACCAGCCCCATAACCGATAAGCGGTCCATCGGCACTAGCGAGTGAAAGCCGGCCGCTTCCATTTCCTCACCACCAATGCCGATAAAACGGGCATTGGGGTAACGCTTGCGCAGAGAGCGAACCAGGCCGGCTCCCAGTATATCCCCGGAAGCTTCACCGGCAACGATGCCGATGGTCAGTACCCTGTCACTCACTGGCGATACCACACCGGCGGGTTCAAGTGTCGCCGTTATGTCCGCCAATGCGGTGTTGGTTAAAAGACTCACTGCCCAGTCACTATCTGACGATACCCCGATGGGCATTTCGAAGAGAGGTAATCAGAGGTGCGACTTCGTTTACGTCTGCGTAGTCTCTTTCAAGCACCTCAATCGCCTGGACCAGAGTCAGACCCTGACGGTAGATAACCTTGTAGGCGCGACGTAATTCGGAAATAACGTCTTTGGAATAACCTCGACGCTTCAGGCCTTCAACATTCAACCCATGCGCCGATGCCGACTGTCCGCTGGCCATGACATAGGTGGGAATATCCTTCAGCACGATGCTGCCGCCGGCGCTCATACTATAGGCGCCCACATGACAGAACTGGTGCACCATGGTGCCGCCACCCAGAATCGCCCAGTCACCCACTGAAACATGGCCCGCCAGCGTCGCGCAATTTGCAAGAATGGTGTTGTTGCCAATGACACAGTCGTGGGCCACATGCACATAAGCCATCAACAGGTTGTCGTTGCCTATGCGTGTCTCACCCTGATCCTGAACAGTACCGCGATGGATCGTGCAGTTTTCCCGAATGACGTTATTGTCGCCAATGACGAGCGTCGTTGGCTCACCAGCATATTTCTTGTCCTGGCACTCCTCACCCACGCTGGAAAACTGAAAAATGCGGTTACCACGACCGATCACTGTCGGCCCCTTGATCACAACATGGGACAGTATTTCAGTATCATCGCCAATCTCAACGCCTGGCCCCACATAACTCCAGGGTCCGACAGTGACATTCCGACCCAGCTTGGCAGCGGGATCAACAATTGCCTGAGGATGGACTCCCGACCATACCTGTGATGCCATCAAACTTCTCTCTCAGCGGTCATGATTTCAGCAACGCAAGCCACTTCAGAGCCTACCAGTGCCCGGCATTCAAACTTCCAGATACCGTGTTTGTCAGTCACGAAACGTGACTCCAGTCGCAACTGATCTCCCGGCACAACCGGGCGCTTGAAGCGCACTTTGCTAGAGCCTGCCAGGTAATGCACGACCCCGTCTGAAGGTTTCTTGCCCGCAGTGACAAAACCCAGAATACCGGACAACTGCGCCATGGCTTCAATAATCAAAACGCCCGGCATGATCGGCTTGCCGGGGAAATGCCCCAGAAAAAACTCCTCATTTATCGAGACATTCTTGTAGCCTACAATCGTCTCTCCCTTGACCACCTCATCAACCCTGTCGACTAACAGAAACGGGTAGCGGTGGGGCAAAAACTCCATGATTTCTTCGATGTACATCATCAGGTACCGGCCTCAGGCTCGTTTAAGCATTTTTATCCAACTTACGCAGTCGCTTCGCCAAATCATCCAGCTGACGGAATCGCACTGCATTTTTTTGCCACCTTCGGTTTGTATCCACAGGTACGCCGGACGAATAGACCCCTGGCTCAGGCAAATCACGGGTGACCATAGTCATGCCGGTCAGGTGGACCTGGTCACCAACCTTGAGATGGCCGGAGATTCCGCTCGCTCCCCCGAATACACAGTGTCGCCCGATCGTTGTGCTGCCTGCCACACCAACAAACGCCGCCATCGCCGTATGATCGCCAACGGACACGTTGTGTGCAATCTGAACCAGATTATCAAGCTTCACGCCATTGCCAATGACCGTATCATCCAGCGCGCCGCGATCGATTGTCGTATTGGCACCAACTTCAACGTCATCGCCAAGTATGACCCGGCCGATTTGCGCAATCCGGTGCCAGACGCCTTTCTCATTGGCAAACCCGAACCCCAGCGAGCCAATTACAGCACCACTCAGGATCAGACAGCGCTTGCCCAGCTCAACCCCGTGATAAAGCGTTACTCGCGCATCCAGGGTAGAGCCATCACCAATGCGACAACCGGTCCCAATAACGCTGCCAGCGCCAATCGTCACATTCTCTCCAATCAACGCTTCAGCCTCGATCACCACGTTAGGGCCGACCGAGGCAGTCGGTGCAATTTTTGCGGATGCATCGATAACAGCAGAAGGGTGAATGCCTGCTCGCGCCTGGGGCGCAGGATCAAACCAGTGACTCAGCTGAGCATAGCCGAGATAGGGATTATCAAGTAACAGGACATTGGTCGGACACTCCTCAGCAGCAGACGGAGCAACAATAACCGCCGACGCTTTGGTTGTCTGCAGATAGCGCGCATAGGAAGGATTCGCGAGGAAACTAACATCCCCTTCCTGCGCCGACTGGAGGGTGGCGATACCACGAATTTCCGTCGCAGCATCGCCTCGAAGTGTTGCACCAAGCGCCTGAGCAATATCGCCCAGCGAATGGGATATTCTTTTCATGGAGTTCTCCGCCCTGCCTGAATAGGGCTGGTGCTCAGTTACAGAACGCTTATTTGTTCAGCTTTTTGATCAGCTCTTCTGTCAGATCCATATCCGGCTTGGAATAAACCACCGCTTCGCTAGGCAGTACCAGATCCAGATCATGTTCTTTCAACAGCGCTTTAACAGCCTCGTCTACTTTTGGGCGTGCCTCTTCAAGGAAGGCCTGCTTACGGCCATTAACAGACGAATCCAGGCGCTGCTTCAGGTAATTGAATTCCTGAACCTTTTCTTTGAACTTGCTTCCCAGTTCATTGCGCTCGGTTTCATTCATCATAGCACCGTCTTTTTCAAGACGTTCTTTCAGCTTGCGTGCTTCTTCCTGAGCATCACGAACCTTGGCTTCGTCATCAGAAAACTCGGACTGGAGCTTCTTACTGAACACCTGGGCGCTATCTGAGGAAAACAACGCACGACGCAGATCAACCACGCCAATATTGGTATCCGCCAGAGCGGGTGCGGCGATGACAATTGCCATAACGGCCAGTATCAGTTTTTTCATCATGTTGTGAGCTCCTGCTTACTTTCGTCTTATAGTTAATAATGCACTTAAATCTCACCAGCCCCCGAGGGATCAGAAACTCTGACCGAGAGAGAACTGGAAGACCTGTGTTTGATCTCCAGGCTTATCATTCAGCGGTTTCGCCAGACTGAATGCCAGCGGCCCGACTGCAGTGATCCATTGGAAACCGACACCTGCTGACAACCTGATTTCATCCAATGCCGGATCGTAACCGCGATCCACGTCAAAGACCTGACCACCGTCGAGGAAGAACGCCGTTCTCATAGAACGGGAATCACCGGCGAACGGAGTCGGGAAGATCAGCTCCAGGCTGCCTTCAGTGAGCAGATTACCGCCGAATGGGTCCGGGTCTGTCACATCATTCACGTTGTTGGTGGCAAGCGGCCCAAGAGAGTTCGCCTCGTAACCACGCACGGAGCCATAACCACCAGCAAAGAAATGCTCATAAAACGGCATCACCGTCGCATCACCGTAACCGTCACCGTACCCTATATCGGTTCTCGCTCTGAATACCCAGGTCTCAGCATCGTTAATCGGCTGGAAGAAATTGGTGCGGTGATTAATTTTGTAGTACGTCAGGTCGCTTCCAGGGACGGCCAGATCCACAGAGAGCGAATGGCTAAAGCCCCGCGTCGGCAACACGCCCCTGTTCAGGGTGTTCCGGCTCCATGAGCCTGTCAGGAAGTAACTGTTGAAGCGATCGCCCTCTTCGTTGACGAAGTCTTCAACCTCTACAGCAGGATATTGATTCGTTTTGACCTTGGTATGGGTATAGCCCACCCCGAAATTCAGGCGGGTCACGCTATCGATCGGATAACCGAACGTCATGCGTCCGCCGTACTCATCGAGCAGGAAGGATGAAATGTCCTGCTCCTCGAAGTCCGTCTGGCGGGCAAACAGGCTGAAACCACGGCTCACACCGTCAACCGTGTAGTACGGATTGGTATAAGAGAAGTTCGCGCTTTTGATCGAGTCACTGAAGTTTGCGCCAACCGATACCCGCTTGCCTGAGCCAAAGAAATTGTTCTCTGACACACTCGCACCCAGGATAATCCCCGAGACCTGCGAGAAACCAACGGAGGCAGAGAGACTGCCCGTTGGCTGCTCTTCTACGGTGTAATTAACGTCAATCTGGTCTTCTTCACCGGGTACGCGAACGGTTTCAACGTCGACGGTCTTGAAGAAACCTAGCCGCTCGAGTTTGGTCTTGGAGTATTCGATCAGATCTGTTGAGGCAACGCCCCCTTCCATCTGGACCATTTCCTGGCGAAGCACTTCATCGCGCGAGGATACGTTGCCACGGAAATTGATCCGGCGTACGTATGCCCTTTTGCCTGGCTCAACATAAAAAGTGATGGACGCCGTATTGTCGTCTGCGGTTTCGGGAACCGCGTTTACATTGGCAAATGTGTAACCTTCACGCCCGAGGCGCCGGGACAGCGCTTCCGATGTGGCGGTTAATTGTTGCTGTGAAAACACATCACCCGGGCCCATTTTGATCAGCTTGCGCAGGTCTTCTTCCGGCAGGATCAGCTCACCGCGCAGCTTAATATCGGAAATGGTGTAGCGTGGACCTTCGTTTACGGAGAGGGTGATGAAAACGTCTTTCTTGTCTGGTGAAATCGAAACCTGGCTGGATTCCACGTTGAAATCAATGTAGCCCCTATCCAGATACCAGGACCGCAGGCTTTCAAGATCGCCGCTAAGTCGCTCGCGCGCATACTTATCCGCGCTGGTAATCGATGTCCACCAATCGGATGTTTCCAGTTCAAACAGGTTGAGAAGCTCGTCGTCGCCGAACGCGTCGTTGCCAATAATATTGATGTGACGAATGGAGGCGACTTCGCCTTCCTTGATATCGAGCTTTATCGCGACCCTGTTACGCGGCAGCGTCTCAGCCGTAGCCTTAACCCTTGCGCTATAGCGCCCCTGCGCAACATAGGACCTAAGAATCTCGAGCTCCAGCCGTTCCAGCGTGGCACGCTTGAAAACCTGACCTTCCTTCAGTCCGGCACCGTCCAGCGCCTCTTTCAGCATATCCGTCTCGATGGCTTTGTTGCCCTCGATATCGATCGAGCTGATGGCGGGGCGCTCCTTTACAGACAGAACCAGCACGTCATCGTCACGACTGGCACTCAAATCTGTAAATAACCCGGTTCGGAACAGGCTTTTTATCGCGCTGGCCAGCGACACATCGTCAACAGGCTGACCTATATCGATGGAAAATGCACCGAAGACCGTGCCGGCGGACACCCGCTGCAGTCCTTCCACTTCAATATCGGACACGACAAATTCGTCGGCCAGAGCCGTTGGCAGAACCCCAGCAGTCGAGATGAGGCCCAACGCCAAACTCAGAAGAGAACGTCTCATTCAGTTAATTCGCCTGTTTATGCGCGTACGGAAGGTGGCAATTCTCACAACCGCATCAGGTCGTTGTAAAGAGCAAACACCATCAATGTAAGAATCATTGCCATACCAATTCGTAATCCAACGGCCTGAACCTGTTCCGACAGCGGCTTGCGACGTATCGCCTCGAGGCTGTAAAACAGGATATGACCACCATCAAGTACGGGTACTGGCAACAGGTTAAGCACCCCAAGGCTAACGCTCAGGTAGGCCAGAAAACGAACAAAATCCTCGAATCCTGACCGTACACTCGCTTCAGCTACGCGGGCAATGGTAATCGGGCCGCTAAGATTATTCAAAGACAGCAGCCCGGTAATCATCTTCTTGATCGCGACAAGCGTCAGACGGGTATCCGCCCACGTCTCGCCCACAGCTTCCGGAATGGCCTCAAAAACGCCGTAACGATTTTTTCTGACCAAACCTTCAGGCCACTCGATTGGCGCTGCGCCAGCCCCGATCAAACCAATAACATCTCCGTTATCAGCCTCGTGCCGTTTCGGCGTCACAGTAATCGTTCGAGGCTGCCCCTCACGTATGATATCAAGCGTAAGGGATACGCCTGGCGATGCCTGGACCGTCTTGACCAGGGCAAACCAGCCATCCACCGGCTCGCCGTTGATCCGCAACACTTCGTCGCCCGACTGCAGACCGGCGCTCTCTGCCCGGCCTCCGGGCACAATCTCGCCAAGCACTGACGGCACATCCGGCCGGTAAGGCTGTATGCCAAAAAGTGAAATGGGATTGGGTTCTTCGGTGTCCAGCCGCCAGCCGTTCAACTCGGCCTGCCGCTCGACAACATTATTATCTTTTCTGAGAGACATGTTGATCGGGCCGAACTCACCGGCGCGCTCAAGCAACAAGCCTCCGATATCGCGCCAATCCGTCACTTTCTCACCATCAATGGCGAGAATTTCCATACCGGACTCTAACCCCATCCGCTCGGCAATACTGTCTGACTCGATATCCCCGACCACCGGAGCAAGCGTGCTGAAGCCGACAACACTCAAAACCCAGTAGGCAAATATCGCAAAGATAAAGTTGGCAGCAGGCCCAGCGGCGGCAATCGCGATGCGTTTGCCTGGGGATTTCTGAGTGAATGCTTCGGAAAGCTGGTCCTCGGGAACCGGACCTTCCCGCTCATCAAGCATTTTGACGTAGCCGCCCAGCGGAATGGCAGCGATAGCAAATTCAGTCCCCTTCCGGTCATACCAGGAGAACATCGGCTTGCCGAAGCCAACAGAAAAGCGCAACACACGCACACCGCACTTTCTGGCCACCCAAAAATGACCGTACTCATGAATAGTGACGAGAATGCCCAGCGTAACAATGAGTGCGAGAGCCGATTCTATGAACTGCATGACACTCCAGAATAATAAAAAGTCAGGACGACCCAGGACAGCAACTTGATCAGACCGCCATGCGGCCAATCCGTTCCAGTGCAAATGCCCGGGATTCACGATCCTTGTCAAAGATCACGTCAAAATCCGTGGCAGACGTTGAAGGCAAAGCCGACAATGCTTCTTCAATAATTACAGGGATGTCGGTAAAACGCAGCTGCCCTTTCAGAAAAGCGGCCACAGCCACTTCATTTGCCGCGTTCAACACGGCCGGGCTGGTCCCGCCCTGATCAAAGGCTTCTGCCGCCAGCCTCAAGCAGGGAAACCGCTCAAGATCAGGCCGTTCGAAATGGAAACGCCCCAAAGCGAACAAATCGAGCGAGGCAACGCCGGCATCGATTCGTTCCGGCCATGCCAACCCATTGGCAATCGGCGTCCGCATATCGGGGCTTCCCAACTGGGCGAGCACCGAACCGTCCACATACTCTACCATTGAATGAATAATACTTTCGGGATGAACATGGACCTCGATCTGGCTGGGTGATGTATTGAACAGCCAGCAGGCTTCTATGAGCTCAAGCCCTTTATTCATAAGGGTTGCTGAATCGACAGATATTTTCTGCCCCATGCTCCAGTTGGGATGAGCACAGGCCTGCTCAGGGGTTACGCCAGCCAAGCTGCTCAAGCCTGTGTTTCTGAAGGGACCGCCCGATGCGGTCAGGAGGATGCGGCGCACGCCGGCACCGGTCATATCGCGCGCCAGAGCAGGCGGCAAACACTGGAATATCGCATTGTGTTCGCTGTCAATCGGCAGCAGCTCCGCTCCGGATTGCGCCACAGCGTCCATAAACAAGGCGCCTGACATCACCAGTGCTTCTTTGTTTGCGAGCAACACCCGCTTGCCTGCACGCACAGCCGCCAGAGTAGGTTCAAGTCCCGCTGCCCCGACAATTGCCGCCATCACGGTATCGGCCTCCGCCGACTGAGCAACAGCAACGAGACCTTCTCGCCCCGCGAGTACCTCGACACCCAGATCAGCTGGCAGTCGTGAACGCAGCGTGACCGCGGCTTCTGCGTCGGCCATAACGGCCACCTTGGGGCGATGTTGGCGGCATAGCGCCACCATCTCATCGACTCGACTGCTGGCCGTCAATGCAAATATCTCAAAACGATCCGGGTGCCGCTGAATCACATCCAGCGTGCTCAAACCTATGGAGCCTGTGGCGCCAAGAATGGCAACTGATCGCCGGCCTGAACCGGCGTATTGGTTCGCGCTGGAGCTTGGACCAGTCATGCCAATGCGCTCGCCTGCAGCCATCCCAGTAGCGTGATACCAAGGGCAAATACCGGAATAGCGGCCGTGAGACTGTCAATACGATCCATAATACCGCCATGCCCGGGCAGCAACTGACTGCTGTCTTTTATCCCCCTGAAACGCTTCAGCATGCTTTCCAGAAGATCGCCCAACACAGACACCGCACCTGTCACGACGCTTATTACCACCAGCAGGGCTCCGGACTGCAGATCACAGCCAATCACCAGTCCCACAATGACAGCCAGGGCGATGACAGCAGCCAAACCGCCCCAGACACCTGCCCAGGATTTGCCCGGACTGACCCGTGGCGCCAGCTTGGCCTTACCAAAGGCGCGACCCGCAAAATAGGCGCCAATATCAGCCACCCATACGATGCAAAATACATAGAGCAGAAGCAGCAGATTATTATCAAGGCTGGCCAACTGGAATTGACCTGAGCGCAAATGATTAAGCCCCACCCAGGCAGGCACCAGCACCAGCAACCCCATTACCAGGCGCACAGCGATCGGTGACCAGAGCGCGCTTCCAGCCGGATAAGAACGAACCAGCAGCAAGGCAACACACCACCATACGGCCGATCCAATCAACACTGAATTCGCAGTGGCGTGGAGCAGCCAGAAAAGAATCAACGCGGTCACGGCGGCATAAACTACCCGGGCAACCTGCTGGGTCAAACCGGCCATATTGGCCCACTCCCAGGCACCTATCGAAATGATAATGCCGGTAAACAGGGCGAAGCCAAGCGGAGGCAGGAAGAAAATGCAGCCGATCGCAATCGGGGCAAGAATTAATGCGGTAATTACACGGGTCTTGAGCACAAGGGGGCTCGCTCTTTTATCGTTGTCAGTTCGTGGAGCCTATTGCAGCGCGCTGTTCCAGCTGATCATCAGTCTGGCCAAACCGGCGTTTGCGACCGGCATATGCTTCGAGCGCAGCAAGCATTTCATTTTCATTGAAGTCAGGCCAGTACACTTCTGAAAAATAGAATTCAGTATAGGCAAGATGCCAGAGCATGAAATTGCTGATGCGCTGCTCTCCAGCTGTCCGGATCATCAGATCAGGCATCGGCAATTCGCCGATGCACAGCTGCGCCTGCAGCCTTTCTTCAGTGATGTCTTCAGGCTGCAACTGCCCATCTTTTACCTGTTGCGCCAACACCCGGCTGGCTTGGGCGATATCCCATTGCCCGCCGTAATTTGCTGCAATCACCAGCGTCATGCGGGTGTTGGTTTCGGTCAAGGACTCGGCTCGCTGCATATGTTCCTGCAGTTTGGGGCTGAAAGCACTGCGATCACCGATTATCCGCAGCCGGATATTGTTCCGGTGCAGCTTTTTGACCTCACGCTCCAGCGCCAACAGAAACAAACGCATCAAGGCGGATACTTCATCTTTCGGACGGCGCCAGTTTTCGCTACTGAATGCGAACAGGGTCAGTACCTCCACCCCTTGTCGAGCGCAGGTTTCAACTGCCGCCTTAACGGCATTAACACCCGCCTTGTGACCCGCGACACCGGCCAGCAAGTGCTGCTTCGCCCAGCGGTTATTCCCATCCATGATGATAGCGACATGACGAGGCCGAGCACTCGCAGCTACCGGAATCTTGGCGGATATACTTTCCGTCATGCCTTCCCCTAATACGTCTCGGGGGCTTCAGCGTGCTTATTTGCCCACACCCTGACAGCCCCCGCTTTAAAAACTCAACCTATATCAATAATGGCCGAACTCAGACTTCCATCAAATCGTCTTCTTTGCTCTTGAGCATCGTTTCGATTTCAGCGATGAAGCGGTCAGTCAGTTTCTGCACTTCTTCCTGACCTTTGCGCTCTTCATCTTCGGTAATCTCTTTTTCCTTGAGCAGTTCTTTCAGGTCGGCGTTAGCATCGCGACGGGCATTCCGGACCGATACACGGCCATGCTCAGCATCCGCTTTGGCCTGCTTGACCATTTCACGACGGGTTTCCTGTGTCAGCATTGGCATCGGAACCCGAATGACATCGCCGTTGCTGGACGGATTAAGCCCCAGATCCGACATCATGATCGCCTTTTCGATGGCGGGCGCCAGATTCTTCTCCCAAGGCGCAACAGCCAGAGTACGCGAATCTTCAACATTGACCGCCGCAACCTGCTTTAGCGGCGTGTCCTGGCCGTAGTAGTTGACCATCACGCTGTCGAGGATCGCTGGGTGAGCGCGCCCTGTCCGAATTTTGTTAAATGCAGCGTGCAGAGATTCCAGGCTTTTCTTCATGCGCTGTTCAGCATCTGACTTAATTTCGTTGATCACGGTTTATTCCTCAATTCAGTCCGTTTGCCGGTCAGCCTGGTTCAGATCAAACCGGCCATTTCCGGCATTCTATCAGTATTCGCTTTATTCGATGAGAGTGCCTTCAGGCTCACCCACCACAATGCGTGTCAGCGCGCCGGGCTTATTCATGTTGAAAACCCGTACCGGCATCCCCTGATCGCGACACAGGCAGATAGCAGTCAGATCCATCACACCTAACTTTTTATCCAATACCTCATCGTAGGTCAGACGTTCGTATTTTTCTGCTGTTGGATCCTTGACCGGATCAGCAGAGTAAACGCCATCAACCTTCGTGGCTTTCAACACCACGTCCGCCTCAATCTCGATACCACGCAGGCAAGCGGCAGAGTCAGTGGTGAAAAACGGGTTGCCGGTACCGGCACAGAATATCACGACGTCACCATCCTTGAGGTCCCGGAATGCCCGACGGCGGTCATAATGCTCCACAATACCGCTCATCGGAATCGCAGACATGACCCGCGTGCGGATATTCGAGCGCTCGAGCGCGTCCCGCATGGCCAGACCATTCATCATTGTGGCCAGCATGCCCATGTGATCGCCGGTAACACGATCCATACCAACGGCGCTCAGCGCTGCACCCCGAAATAAATTACCACCACCGATAACCAGACCAACCTGTACACCAATACCGATTAACGCGCCGATCTCCAGCGCCATACGATCAAGTACCTTGGGGTCAATTCCGAAATCCTGCTCGCCCATCAGTGCTTCACCACTGAGTTTGAGAAGAACGCGTTTGTATTTGGGCTGGGTCTGAGAATTCTTTGGCATTGCGAGGGATCCCCTTACTGGCGTCCGTGCGGACGGTGACAAAGCGGATGCATCAGAGCAGATTAGCCAATCCTTGTTGCAGGACAACTGGCGTCACCTGGATCAGGGTTGCATGCGAGATATCCCGAAGCACGGAGCATCTCGCATGCAACCCATGCGCACCGGGAGGTGCACACGGGTTACAACAACGGTCAGGCCTTGCCTGTACCCGCTGCTGCCGCAACTTCAGCAGCAAAATCAACTTCTTCTTTCTCGATACCTTCACCAACTTCAAGGCGAATAAAACCGGAAAGTTCGGCACCTTCTGCTTTCAACAGCGCACCAACGGTCTGATCAGGGTTTTTAACGAACGGCTGATCAACCAGGCTGTTTTCTTTCAGGAACTTCTGGATGCGGCCAGTCATCATTTTCTCAACAATTTCTGACGGCTTGCCTTCCATGTCAGGCTGGGCACGAATAATGTCTTTTTCGCGCTCGACTTCTTCCTGAGGCATATCTTCTGCCTTGCCCACACGCGGGTTAACGGCAGCGACGTGCATCGCAACATCACGAGCAGTGTCAGCAGAACCGGCAGTCACTGCGACAACAGACGCGATTTTGTTTGTGCTATGAACATAACCTGCGACCACAGCGCCTTCGATTCTGACGATACGACGTACGGTAATGTTTTCACCAATCTTCTGAACCAGCGCTTCACGCTTGGCTTCAAGATCGCCTTCCATCAGCTTGGCAACGTCGGTTTCGCCATTCTTAACAGCAACTGCCAGTACGTCATTCGCAAAGTTGAGGAAGTTATCATCGCGTGCAACGAAGTCAGTTTCCGAATTCACTTCCAGGATAGTGGCGCTCTTGTTGTCATCGGCAACACTCAGCACAGCCACGCCTTCAGCAGCGGTACGACCTGCTTTCTTGGCCGCTTTCAGGCCAGATGATTTACGCAGCTCGTCGATCGCCTGCTCAACACTACCACCCGCCTCAACGAGTGCCTTTTTGCACTCCATCATGCCAAGACCGGTACGCTCACGCAGTTCTTTGACCATTGCAGCAGTAATAGCAGCCATGTTCAGTCCTCTCGTTTCAATATCAGAAGAAGGCCCCGGCATTACCGGAGCACTCTATTAAAATTCAACGCAGAGCAAAAAACGTTGCCTTTTGGCAATTCGCCCTGCCTGTTTGCCGTCTGCAGCGAGGATTAAGCATTCAACTCCCCTGACCACAGATCCCTTTAACCAATTGCGGTATTACGCTTACAAAAAAGGGGGACTCAGCCCCCCTTTTCGATGCTGAATCTGAATCAGCTCAACCACAGCGATTATTCAGCTGCAGGTGCGTCCTTCTCTTCTTCGCTCACTTCAACAAACTCATCCGCACCAGTGCCAGCGGTTGCACCTTCCAGGCAGGTATCAGCAATCGCCTTCACGTAGATCTGAACCGCACGGATCGCGTCATCGTTACCTGGAATCACGTAATCGATGCCGTCTGGATCACTGTTGGTATCAACAACACCAATAACAGGAATGCCCAGCTTGTTGGCTTCTTTGATAGCAATACGCTCGTGGTCAACGTCGATAACAAACAGTGCGTCGGGAAGACCACCCATATCCTTGATACCGCCGATGCTGCGCTCAAGCTTTTCCATTTCACGCGTGCGTTCAAGCGCTTCTTTCTTGGTCAGCTTGTCGAAAGTACCGTCCTGGCTCTGGGACTCAAGATCACGGTAGCGACGGATAGACTGACGGATCGTCTTGTAGTTGGTCAGCATGCCACCCAACCAGCGATGGTTGACGTAGGGCTGACCTGCGCGCAGTGCTTCTTCTTTAATGATCTTCGCAGCGGCGCGTTTGGTACCAACAAAGAGAACCTTGTTCTTGCTTTCAGAAAGCTGACGAACAAAAGTCAGCGCTTCTTCCATTGCAGGAACAGTCTGCTCCAGGTTGATGATATGAATCTTGTTGCGGGCGCCGAAGATGAACTTCGACATTTTCGGGTTCCAGTAACGTGTCTGGTGACCGAAGTGTGCGCCTGCCTTCAGCAGGTCACGCATGCTTACTTGTGCCATTTTAAATACCTATATACGAACTTTGGGTTAGTCCTCCACGCGTCCAATTGCCCAACCCTGCTGCCATAAGACTTGGCAGGGCACCCTGGGTCAACGTGTCGACGCATGTGCGATTTAGCTGAGCAGCGCTCTGGAAAAGCCCGTTTCGAAGACTGATCTCAGAGTCGTTGCGGGAGCCATTACGGCTTCAGCGGGCGCGTTTATACCATAAAAAGCCAGAAAAGCGCCACCAGTTTATTAAGCACTTCCCGAAATTCAGACACTTGAGCGCAGCATCTCAAGCCCTCTGAAGCAGCCGCCGGGCGCCATACTTTATGGGCAATCGGGCGCAGGCCAGGCAGCCAACCTCACGCGTATAAATAGATAGCGTCCAACTCAAATCAAAGAGCCACCTTGTACCCGCGCACCCACCTCCCTAAAATGTGAACTTGACTCAGACGAATTGGAACCCCGGAAAATGCAGGTATCGATTAAAACTCCCGAAGAAATCGAAAAAATGCGCGTAGCCGGCCGACTGGCTGCCGATGTTCTTGAAATGATCGGCGAACACGTCAAACCGGGTGTGACCACGGAAGAGCTGGACCGGATCTGCCACGACTATATTGTTAACGAGCAGAAGGCTATACCGGCCCCCCTGAACTACAAGGGGTTTCCGAAATCCGTCTGCACCTCTGTCAACCACGTGGTGTGCCACGGCATCCCCAGCAGCAAAAAAGTGCTTAAGAGCGGTGATATCATCAACATTGATGTCACTGTCATCAAAGATGAGTATCACGGCGACACCAGCAAGATGTTTTTTGTCGGCGAACCCAAAATCGCCGCCGAGCGCCTGGTCAGAATCACCCAGGAGTGCCTCTATAAAGGCATGGAACTGGTCAAGCCGGGTGCACGCCTGGGAGACATCGGTCACGTTATTCAGCAACACGCCGAGAAAAACCGTTTCTCCGTGGTGCGGGACTACTGCGGACACGGCATTGGCCGCGTATTTCATGAAGAGCCTCAGGTAATGCATTACGGCCGCCCCGGCACCGGCCTGGAGCTCAAAGAAGGCATGACGTTTACGATTGAGCCCATGATCAATCAGGGCAAATACCAGTGCAAACTGCTGCCTGATGACTGGACTGTTGTCACCAAGGATCACAAGCTCTCAGCACAGTGGGAACATACGATTCTGGTAACGGCTGATGGCTATGAAGTGCTGACCAAGCGACCGGATGAACCATTCTGAACGCCATCTGACTAACGCCTGCATATGCCCATGACCCTTGCCGGTATTCAGTGCCGGCCTTCTATCAGCCTTTGAGGCAACGAACACGATGGCAATAGCCGACGCTCTGGACACCGAAAGCCTGGAAGCTCAAATTGCCGCGGCGCCTTCCCCCATTGGCCCTGCCCGCAAGGCTTTGAAGGCTGCATACGAAGAGCATGCCAAGGCGTTTACCAACGGGGCCGACGTCAGAGAGCTGGTTTTGGCCCGAGCCCTCACCGTTGACCGCATCCTGAGCCTGCTATGGCAACGCTACCCGTTCAGCGAATCCAATGACATTGCCCTGATAGCTGTTGGCGGCTACGGGCGTTGCGAACTGCACCCACATTCCGATATCGACTTGCTCATCCTCACACGTCGCGATGTCAGTGAAGAATGGCAGGAAGACCTCTCCACCTTTATCACCCTGCTCTGGGACCTGAAGCTCGATATCGGCCATAGTGTACGCAGCATTGACGAATGCCTGACTGCCGCCAGAGGCGATGTCACCATTCTCACCAACCTACTCGAAACCCGCACAATCGTGGGACCGGACAACCTGCGCTCCGCGCTGAGCCACCAGATATACTCTGATAACGTCAGCGAAGACCGGGCATATTTTATTGCCAAACGGGAAGAACAGCGCAGGCGCCACGAAAAATACGGCGACACCGAGTACAACCTGGAGCCCAACATCAAGGGGTCTCCTGGCGGGCTAAGAGACATCCAGACCATCGGCTGGATCACCAAACGCCACTTCGGGCTTGAGTCAACTGCCGATTTGACCCGATTCAGCATCCTCACAGAAGAGGAATACCAGATCCTGCTGGGCGGTGAAAATTTTCTCTGGCGCCTTCGATACGGCCTGCAACTGATCTCGGACCGCAATGAAAACCGCCTGCTCTTTGATCACCAGCGGGCACTCGCGCAAATGCTGGGCTATCACGACGAAGACAAGCGGCTTGGCGTCGAAATCATGATGCAGGAGTACTACCGTACCGTCCTCGCACTGGCCGAGCTCACAGACGTCATTCTTCAGTACTACGACGAGGCTATCCTGGAATCCGCCGAGGCGGATGACATTCGCCCGATCAACAAGCGCTTCCAGATCCGCAACCGCTATATCGAGGCGGTCAACAATCAGGTTTTTGCCTACGCGCCCTATGCCTTGATGGAAATCTTTGTCCTCATGGCGCAAAACCCCGATATCCGGGGCATCCGGGCCACAACAATCCGCTCACTGCGAGCCCACCGGCACCTGATTGACGACGCCTTTCGCTCCGACCTTGCGGTCACCACGCTGTTTATGGAGCTACTCAGAACCCCTCATGCGCTTGACCAGACCCTGTCGGCCATGAAGAAGTACAATGTATTGGGGCGATATCTGCCGGAGTTTGGCAATATTATCGGCCAGATGCAGTACGACCTGTTCCATATCTTTACCGTTGATGCCCACACCATGCGGGTAATCCGGAATATGGTCCAGATGAGCAGCGAGGACGCGCTCACCCATTACCCATTAGCGTCCCGCCTGCTCCACCGACTCCCCAAACTCGAAAACCTCTATATTGCCGGCCTTTATCACGATATTGCGAAAGGGCGCGGCGGCGATCACTCAGAGCTGGGGGCAGAAGACGCGGAGCTGTTCTGCGAACGCCACCATCTCAGCCAAAGGGACACGCAACTCATTGCCTGGCTGGTGGAAAACCACCTGCTGATGTCGATGACGGCCCAGCGCAAAGATATTTCGGACCCGGATATCATTCACGCCTTTGCGCGCGCCGTGCCATCGCAAATCCACCTCGATTATCTCTACGTGTTAACGGTCTGCGACATCAGCGCAACCAATCCGAAGCTCTGGAACACCTGGCGAGCGTCACTTCTGCGCCAGCTCTACATTGAAACCAAGCGCGCACTGCGACGCGGCACTGAAACGCCAATCGACCGCAGCGAGTGGGTTCAGGCCACGCAATCTGAAGCCCGGGAAATCCTGCTCGCCCAAAACATCAGCGACGACCAGATTGATGCCGTCTGGAATGTCATGGATGAGGACTATTTCCTTCAGGATTCCACCGTCGATATCGCCTGGCAGACAGCCGCCATCATTCGCCACGGCGACAACCCCGACCCGTTGGTGATGATTCGTGACACCCGCGGCGGCCCAACTGATGGCTACTCGCAAATCGTCATTTATATGAATGACCGGGCCGCCCTTTTTGCAGCGACGACTGCGGTACTGGAGCAACTCAACCTCAACATCGTTGATGCCAGAATCAGCAGCAGTGAAGGGCCGTATTCGGTCAGCGCCTACATCGTTCTCGACGAAAAAGGTCAGCCGCTTGGCAAAGACCAGGCCCGCAAGGAGCGCGTCCGCCAGCGCCTGATTGAAGAACTGGACGATCCGGACGATTACCCGGACATCATCCATCGCCGCACACCTCGGCAGCTCAAACATTTCTCGTTTCCGACCCAGGTGACCTTCTCCAATGATACGGTCAATCAGCGCACCGTCATGGAGCTCATCACCCCGGACCGCCCCGGCCTGCTCGCGAGAGTCGGCAGCATTCTTTTCGAAAACAATGTGCGGCTGACAAACGCCAAAATCGCTACGCTGGGCGAAAGGGTCGAGGACGTTTTCTTCATTACCGACGACGCGGGTGATCCGATCAGCGATCCGGCGACGTGCCAGGCGCTACAGGATGACCTTTGCAGCCAGCTGGACGATCACGTCGGAATATAATTTTTTTCAGAGATACAGGCACCATGAATCCGAATCTAGACCGACTGCACCCCTATCCGTTTGAGAAACTGGCGGAGCTCAAGGCCGGCATTGTGCCACCGGCTAATCTGCCACCGATCGCACTCTCGATCGGCGAGCCCAAGCACCCGGCGCCGGATTTCGTCAAACAGGTTGTCAGCGACAACCTGGATAAACTGGCGAACTACCCCACCACCAAAGGCACCGAGGCGCTACGCGAAGCCATCGCAAACTGGGCAACCCGGCGATTCAATCTAAAGCCCGGATCGTTGACCGCTGCGAGCCATGTCATTCCCGTTAATGGCACGCGCGAAGCCATCTTCTCTTTGGTTCAGGCCACCATCAATCCTGTCGCGAATGCGACTGTCGTCAGCCCGAACCCGTTCTACCAGATCTATGAAGGCGCCGCATTTCTCGCAGGCGCAACTCCACACTATCTGCCCTGCGCGGCTGACAATCATTTCATTCCGGACTTTGAAGCCGTTGAGGACAAGGCCTGGCAGCAATGCCAGATACTTTTTCTGTGCTCTCCCGGCAATCCGAGTGGTGCGGTTATCCCCAGAGCCACGCTCAAACGTCTGATTGAACTCGCCGACCGTTTTGATTTTATTATCGCCTCGGATGAGTGCTATTCAGAGCTCTACCCTGATGAAAACAACCCACCTGAAGGGCTGCTCGAAACCTGCGCTGCCATTGGCCGCGACGACTACGCCCGTTGTATTGTTTTTCACAGTCTGTCCAAACGCAGCAATTTACCCGGGCTGAGATCCGGCTTCGTCGCTGGCGATGCGCGGATTCTGGCAGATTACCTTCGCTACCGAACCTACCACGGCTCGGCGATGCCTATTCAGCACCAGTTGGCGAGTATCGCCGCATGGGACGATGAAGCCCACGTTGCTGAAAACCGGGCCGCTTACCGTGCCAAGTTTGACGCCGTAGTCCCCATTCTGGCCGAGGTCATGCGGGTCGCAGCGCCGGATGCCGGTTTTTACCTCTGGCCAGAAACACCCTATGCGGACGATCGCTTTGCCCGGGATCTTGCTGAACAGCAAAATGTGCATGTTCTCCCCGGTCGCTACCTTTCCCGGGAAACTGACGGCCATAACCCGGGCGAGAATCGTATCCGCATGGCACTTGTTGCACCGCTTGAGGAATGCGTGGAGGCGGCAAAGCGGATCCGGAACTTCATTCTGAATTCAACGACATAAGCCTGGAACAGACCGACAGATGACTGACAGCATCAATATTTACGGCATCAAGAACTGCGACACCGTCAAAAAAGCGCTGAAATGGCTCGACGCCAACGAGAAACCGTACACCTTCCACGACTTCAAAAAGGAACCACCAACGGCGACCCAACTAGCAACCTGGGAAAAGCAGGTTGGCTGGGAAACCCTGCTTAACCGTCGCGGAACCACCTGGCGTAAATTGCCGGACGCCATTCGTGATAACATTGCCCGCGATTCTGCGCTTGTCGTCATGGAAGAGAACCCTTCGGCCATCAAGCGCCCAGTGGTCGAGAGCCATGATTCCGTTATGGTCGGGTTTGACGATCAGCAGTGGCAGACACAGCTTTAAGTAACCGATACAAGAGGGGCGACATTTCAATGCGCCCCCAAGAGCCTGGCGTGACGCCGGATTCAGCAGCAACTTCTCGAGGCAGGGCCCGCACGATAAAGCAGGCACCTAACGACACGTTTACCGACACAGGAGCAGTTTCAACATGAGCTTTGCATTTGGCATTGGCATCGGCACACAAAACCACAAGGGCGAATGGCTGGAGACTTACTACCAGCAACCGCTGTATATGCCCGATGCCATCATCGTTGAAATTGCCAGCAATACATTAGGCTATAGTGGCGGCAATCAGGCTATCGAACCCAGCACTGAGCAGCTGACGGCTTTCGCTGAAGGCCTGAAAGGGGCGGGCCGGGATGATCTGGCCAAACTGGCACACAAGGCCGCCACCAGCACCAGCCCGGCTGTTGTCACACTATTGGACAGCGATGACAGTGCGTCCAGCACACCGGAAGTCTATCTGAAGCTGCATTTGATATCGCACCGTTTGGTCAAACCCCATGGCCTCAAGCTAGACGGTATTTTCGGACTGCTACCTAACATCGCCTGGACCAACGAAGGCCCGATTGATCTGGATGAACTACCAGAACGCCAACTGGATGCACGTATCGCAGGCCGCACTCTGGAAGTAAAATCGGTCGACAAGTTTCCCCAGATGACTGACTACGTTGTTCCCCGTGGCGTGCGCATCGCCGATACCGCTCGTGTGCGCCTTGGCGCCTACGTGGGAGAAGGCACGACTGTCATGCATGAAGGCTTTATCAACTTCAATGCGGGCACCGAAGGTACCAGCATGATTGAGGGTCGTATCTCCGCTGGAGTTATGGTCGGGAAAGGCTCGGATCTGGGCGGCGGCTGCTCCACCATGGGGACACTTTCTGGCGGCGGCAATATCATTATTGCGGTGGGTGAAAACTGCCTGATCGGCGCAAATGCAGGCATTGGCATCCCGCTGGGTGACCGCAATACGGTCGAGGCAGGTCTTTACATCACCGCCGGCACCAAGATTGCTCTGCTTGATGAAAACAACGCGCTGGTTCAGACCGTCAAGGCCCGTGACCTGGCCAACAAGCCAGATCTGCTATTCCGTCGCAACTCACAGAACGGCGCAGTTGAATGCAAAACCAACAAAACGGCTATCGAGTTGAATGAGGCGCTACACGCCAACAACTGATTAATGAGCCACCCGAGTTACCCGGACAGAACCCTTACCTTTCTGTTCGGGTGACCTCCTCGCCAGCCTCAAAACCGGATTTCTGGATGCCTGACTCTCCTACTCTTCAGCTTACAATCGACCTGATCCGCCGCCAATCCGTCACCCCCAGCGATGCGGGCTGTCAGGATCAGCTCATGTCTCGCCTTTCCAGGCTGGGCTTTGTCGACGAGCGACTGCATTTCGGTGACGTTGAAAACCTGTGGGCCCGAAAAGGCAGTGACGGCCCGCTTCTGGCCTTCGCCGGCCACACAGATGTCGTCCCCACCGGCCCCGAGAAAAACTGGTCCGTACCGCCGTTTGAACCCGCCATTCGTGACGGCTACCTATACGGTCGCGGCGCTGCGGATATGAAGGGAAGTCTTGCCGCCTTTGTTACTGCCTGCGAACGCTTTGTCGCCCGCTGCCCAGACCACAAAGGCTCTATCGCATTGCTGATTACCAGCGACGAAGAAGGACCGGCACACGACGGCACCGTTAAAGTCATTGAGGCACTGGAAGCAAGAAACGAAAAAATCGACTGGTGCCTCATAGGCGAACCCTCAAGCACCCATGAGGTCGGGGACATTATCAAAAACGGTCGCCGGGGCTCACTCCATGGCTACCTTACCGTACAAGGCATTCAGGGCCACGTTGCTTATCCGCACCTTGCAGAAAATCCGGTCCACAGGGCAGCGCCAGCACTTGACGAGCTAGCTCAGACCGAATGGGACCAAGGCAACGAGTTCTTCCCGGCGACAACGTTCCAGATCACCAAAATAGAGGCCGGCACCGGCAGCAACGTCATACCGGGTGAAATGCTGGTGCATTTCAACTTCCGCTACTGCACTGAAAACACGTCAGAAAGCCTCCAACAAAAGGTTGCTGAAGTACTGGAGCGGCACAATCTGAAATATGACCTGCTGTGGCACCTTAGCGGCGAACCCTTCCTGACAGAAAAAGGCGCACTCGTTAACGCCGCCTCTGCAGCTATCAAACATGTCACCGGCCGGGACACTCAGCTGTCGACTTCAGGAGGGACTTCGGACGGACGCTTTATTGCACCGACCGGTGCCCAGGTTGTTGAGCTAGGCCCAGTCAATGCCACCATCCACAAAATCGATGAGTGCGTAAAAGCGGACGATCTGGACACGCTGTCGGAAATATACGAACGTTTGCTAGAAGAACTTCTGAGCTGACAGCCCACCAAAAGGATAGCTCTCGCCGCCCCGGAAGCTCTGACTTCAATAATGGGGCGGCGGCGTTTCATCCTCCTCGCTGCGGATATTGGAAGGCGAGAGATCAGACACCTGCTTGTTGAGCCGCTTCTTGGCTTCCCATAACAGTCGGATATCCAATTCCTGCTGGGCGACCTGATCATTCAGCGTCGCGATCATATCGTCCTGAAACGCCACCCGCGTCTCCAAATCATTCATTCGGGCTTCAAGTTGTTCCAATGTCATGTGACCCATTACGCTTCTTACCTGTATACGGGGTGGGTAGGTTGCTGACTTATCTGGTATCATGCGGCGCTTGCAGGGAAGGCAACACAGTCACCCGCCACCCTGCTTTTCCACGCCTGAGCGTTTATTTTACGTGAAATCAGGCTGTTATTGTTTATTGATTGATGGAGATTTAGTCGTCAAATGCGTAATCCAAAAAAAGCGATTCTCGTTGCTCTGCTAATCGCGATTCCCGCTCCTTTTATTCTGGCGTTTTGCCTGCTGAGTTTCACACCGGAGCTTTTCCAGATCCTGTCAACAAACGGTTCCAATGACGTTGCAGGCAACCCTGCATTCGTGCTGGGAAGCGATCAAGGCATCCTGGCTTATATCATCGCTCTGGTGCTCTTTGGCCTGACAGGCTTCCTGACGGTGCTGTTCGCACAGAAAGGTCGTCAGCAAGCAGCTCGCCGTCCGGCACAATCATCCTCCTCGCAATACAGCGATGACGAAGAAGACAGTGACTACGGCCCTGAAGGTGATGAAGAGGGTTCCGTTAAATGGTTCAACGTGAAGAAAGGCTTTGGCTTTATTGTGCGTGATAGTGGCGACGAAGTCTTCGTTCACTTCCGTGCCATTCGTGGTCGCGGCCGTCGCGTGCTCCGCCAGGGGCAACTGGTACGTTTCAACGTTGTTGACGCGGACAAAGGCCTTCAGGCAGACAACGTCAGCATTCTGGAAGACTAAGAGCCCGCTATTGGCTTTTTGAATACTCTGTTCGGGGAATGCGTTACAACAACGCCTCCCCCGAATTTCGTTTAGCCTGTTGCTTTACTGTTCTAAATTGAGCCTAAACGCTATCAAAGGATGACTGGCCAAACCTTCGGGGTATTCTCTTTAATTCCAAACGACTTTCTGTTCACCTCGCTCGTCGATCCGCCACCATTTTTCCTCCTCAACCGGATCCCCTTCTTTCCAGTCACCGGGACTGCAGCGGACCTCAACTGCCATAGCACCCCACGCACTGCGGGCGCACTCAATATCCGTATCCCACGGAAGCACCTCGCCCTCAAGTACGACACTGGAAAAGTGTTTGGAAAACGCCTCCGGGTAGACACTGATGCGAACAGGCACACCTTGAAGACGCCCCTTCCCTTTGAGCACACCTTTGACGCCAATCGACTCCAACTCAATATGGTCAAGCTCCTGGGTCAGCCAAGCTGTTAAGTCACTCTCGGTTAAGCCGCGAATATAGATTTCGAGATCGACCATCACTACCTTCTTCCATTGGAACAACAACTACAGCAAGATCCTGCGAACCTCACCCATCGACCCACATCATGCCCCAGGGCGCCCTCATCAGCAATCCGGGGTATCTATGAGAGGACTATGCCGGCATCACATCTCAGAAAGGGAACGGAGTCGCTCACGCTCAATGGAATCGCCGGTTAGCTGATTGAAATACCCTACCCGATGCTGCTCTCGCCAATCCACTTCATAAGCCGCTTTCGCTAAATCCAATTCAGCAATCGTTCGCTGCATATCCGCAGTATCATAACCTCTAGCCTGAGCAACAATCAGTTCCCGATGCGCATCACGCAATTGCTGATTTAGCGCCCGGAGCACCTCCGGCCCCTGCTTTGCCAGAATAGTTTTTCTAGCTGCTGCCGCTTCCAAAAGCCGTAATGATGCGCCCGGCGTCAGATTATCATTCCGGGCATTACCCAAGGCTGCAAGCTCAAGGGCGTAGGGCGTCATTTCGATATTCCATCGACGCTCGATACCAGGCTGATGCTCCCGGAGAATGGCCAGACGTTCTGATGCACTGCTCTGAGGCATCTGAACGGGAAGCAATTGACGCCCTGTGTGCGCCGCCAACTGTTCGTCAAACACACCTTCGGTAAAAGGGCTTGCCAATAGAATTGCCCCTTCGAATCCCGGAATCAGTGTGCTTGCGAGGTTCCCGGGATCGGATAACAGTATCATCAGATCCCGCGGCGATACGTTGTCGAGAATCAGCACCGGGGATGAATCGTCATTCCGAGTCACCTTGTTCGGTAACACCACAGCCTGTGACGACATCACCTCAAGCTCACGTCGCAAGTCGATCCAAATACACTGCAATGGCCAGCGGTCCAGATGACGCTTTAAAAATGTAGTTTTTCCACTGCCGGGCAATCCGTGGAGCCAGACAATAGCGCTCGGATCGCTCGTAAGTAAAACCGCGAGATCATCTGCGAAACGGGAATACGTAGGGGGGATCGGCGCAAACATCAGGTCGCCATTTTCTTTCTTGTCGCCGCTCGACACCACAGGTTTCCGGGCGGAGCAGCTTTGTGGCGCGCCCAACAGCAATCGACTCTTTTGCCAGTCCATAATAGATGAAGTCCTTTTCCTGCAACACATACTATCCGTAGAGGGAACAGCACATCCTGTGCGTACATTACCTCTCCGGAACACATTTACCCATCAGACTTGATGTGAGGGCTGCTGACCGCAACGGGCATCACACCCGATTATAGGTATCCGCAAACCGGACGATATCATCCTCACCCAAATAACTACCGGTCTGAACCTCAATCAACTCCAACGGAATCACGCCCGGGTTAGAGAGCCGGTGCTGAAATCCAAGCGGAATATAAGTCGATTGGTCTTCCGTTAACATGATGTGTTCTTCACCCCGAACCACGTTGGCAGTGCCTTTGACGACAATCCAGTGTTCTGCCCGGTGATGATGCTTCTGAAGCGACAAGGACGCGCCGGGATTAACCGTAATGCGCTTTACCTGAAAGCGCTCACCCATCGCTATCCCTTCATAGGTACCCCAGGGGCGATGCACTTTCTTGTGGAAGCGATGCTCGTCCCGCCCTTGGGCTTTCACCTGGGCAACCAATCGCTTGACGTCCTGAACACGATTGCGATCAGCTACCAGAACCACATCGTCGGTCTCAACAATCACGTGGTCGGTCACGCCCAGCGCTGCAATCAATCGCCCTTCGGAGTGGATATAGGATCCGGAAACATCCTCGATAATGACATCACCGCGGCATACATTCCCCTGCTCATCCTGAGGCTGAATTTCCCATAGCGCAGACCAGGAACCGACATCACTCCATCCCGCATCCAAAGGCACGACAACAGCATCGTCGGTCTTTTCCATCACCGCATAATCAATTGAGTCATCAGGGCAAAGTTCAAACGCAGCCTTGTCAACGCGAATAAAATCGAGATCGCCTTCACGGCCAGCAAAGGCACGCTCGCATGCATCGAGGATATCAGGCTGGTACTTGCCGAGTTCTTCCAGATAACGGTCTGCGCGAAACATGAACATGCCGCTATTCCAGAAATACCCCCCTTCATCGAGATACTGTTGCGCGGTCGCTTCATCGGGCTTTTCCACAAATCCAGAGACTTCAAGAAAGCCATCGGACTCTTCGCCCGCACGAATATAGCCGTAGCCGGTATGCGCAGATGTCGGGACGACACCAAAGGTCACCAATTTACCATCACGCGCCGCTTTCGACCCGATAGCCACGGAAGCCTTGAAAGCCTCCAGGTCTTTCAGGACGTGATCTGACGGCATAACCAGCAACAACTCATCCGGCGCCCCACTTTGTGCAGCTAATGCTGCCAACGCGATCGCAGGTGCAGTGTTGCGGCCTGCCGGCTCAAGCACAATCGAATCCGCCCTGTCTCCGGCCAACTTCTGCATATGCGCCGCGACAACGAACCGATGCTCTTCGTTGGTAATTGCCATTACACGCGCCGACTCATCGACTGAAAGTCCACGCAACAGGGTTTCGGAGAGCAGCGTCTCGTCTGAGACAACGGGCAGAAACTGCTTGGGATAGGTTTCGCGGGAAAGAGGCCACAGCCGGGTACCGGAGCCGCCGGAAAGGATGACAGCAAGCATAGTGCGTCCTTGTCTGAAATAATCCCTGAATTCTAACGCAAAGCGGGAGACAAATGCTCACATCCAATGCGCACTACCCCGGCACAGACGGCCGGGGTAGTTTCTTGCAGACTCAGTTCTGTTGCCAGCCCTGAACCGCTTCCTTACCGTACTTCTCGCGCCACTCGTTCAACGTTTTGTGGTTGCCACCACGAGTCTGAACGGTTTCGCCGGAGTGAGGGTTTTTATATGTCTTCAACGGACGCTTGGGCCGAGAAGATGCGCCCTCTGCTTTGACAGATGATACTGAAGGGTCAATTGCACCCAGGACCTGCAATACATCTTTTGCGGACTTGTTATATTCATCCATCAAGCCACGAATCTTTTCTTCAAACTCGAGTTCGTGCTTAAGCGAACTATCATCTTCGAGCCGGCGCAGTTCCTCTGCGAGCTTATCCATAAGCTGCTTTTTCTGGTAGTAGTCGTTAATCTTTGCCATGGATATTACCTTCTACGTCAAAAGACATGGATCTTGATACTCAACATTTGAAATCGAATAAAATCGATACCGGAAACTGAGTCCGCAAATGATAAGTCAAGGCACCAAATAGATCAAACTTAATCACAATAATAGCGAAGGGTATTATTTACCGTTATTTAATCATAAAAAATAAAACATGCACAAAAAAGCGAGCCCCTACGCTCGCTCTTTTAAACCCAACAATTACATCAACTTTTCTGGATCAAATAGTCATCACAACCTCAGATCAGAATCCGCTTTGTTCAGCACCCCTTTCAGATCATAAAGCACACCACGGGGCTTCAGGTAAGAGCGGAGCGCTGCAGCACCCATTTCAGAATAATCCCGATGCGGAACCGCCAGTATAACAGCATCATAGTCACCGGATTGGGGATCAAAACAAAGCGAAAGACCGTATTCGTGTTCAGCCTCTTCATTATTCGCCCAAGGGTCTGCAACATCTATCTTGCAACCAAAATCTTCAAGTTCACGGATTACATCAATTACTTTGGTATTGCGCAAATCCGGGCAGTTTTCCTTGAACGTCAGCCCTAACACCAGGACCCGCGAATCCGCAATTGTCTGGCCAGACCGAATCATAGCCTTAATCAGAGACGATGCAGCATAAGCCCCCATCCCGTCATTTACCCGACGACCGGCCAATATCATCTCAGGGTGGTAACCAACAGCTTGTGCTTTATGGGTTAAATAATAAGGATCGACACCAATACAATGGCCACCCACCAAACCGGGCTTGAATGGTAAAAAATTCCACTTGGTGCCGGCCGCAGCCAGCACTTCGTGCGTGTCGATTCCCATGCGCGCAAATATCATCGACAACTCATTCATTAGCGCAATATTGACATCGCGTTGAGTGTTTTCAATAACTTTAGCCGCTTCAGCCACCCTTATAGACGTTGCTTTATAGGTCCCCGCGGTAATCACGCTCGCATAAAGTGCATCAATCTCATCTGCAATATCGGGCGTTGATCCGGAAGTGACTTTCTTGATAGATGTAACCCGATGCTCTTTATCCCCGGGATTAATACGCTCAGGACTATAGCCAGCATAGAAATCCGTGTTAAACACAAGTCCGGATACTCGCTCAAGAATCGGCACACAAACCTCTTCCGTTGCTCCGGGATAAACGGTGGACTCGTATATCACGATATCGCCCGGTTTCAATACTTGCCCGATGGTCTCGCTGGCCTTCACCAACGGTGTCAAATCTGGCGATTTGAATTCATCAATCGGCGTAGGCACTGTCACGATAAAAATCTGGCAGTCGCTGATCTCCTCAATAACCGAAGTAAACGTTAAGCCATCTGCCGCACTGAGCTCTTCCTTGGACACTTCCCTTGTAACATCAACACCTTCATTCAGCTCAGCGATACGTTTTGAATTAATATCAAAACCTTTAACAGTGTGCTTTTCGCCAAAGGCCGCCGCCAACGGCAACCCGACGTAGCCCAATCCAATAACGGCTAACTTCTTCATCTAGATTCCATTCCTTTTCAATTTAGCCTTCACGATGATCTCATTCATTACGCAGCGCACCAAATCTTTTAGGCGCTTACTGAAATAGCCACACCGGGGATGTTTTTTGACTTCTTTACCACCAAAAATTCAAACAGTTCCGCGTTCATGCAAAATAAATAAATCATTATTTATTAAAGGTCAGGCGACTCACTTTCGCACTGATTGGCACTTCGGAGGCTGCAGCGTCATCCACACGACACCACACCAGATCTGAGACATCGCTATTAGGCTGATAACCCGTCGGCGCTGTTTTAAGAACATCAATTACCGTACCGCAATCAAATGCCTGGCTTGCAGCTGTCAACTGTGCCAACAGTTGCTCAACCTCAGCCCACGGCAAGGAAACCTCTCGCGCCATCATAATACGTGGGTGCGCCGTACCTTGCGGGTTATCCCCAATGAGTAGCTCTTCGAAAAGTTTCTCCCCGGGACGCAATCCACTGAAGACTATCTCAATATCACCTTCAGGTTTCTTTTCCGTCTTTTCTACTAGCCCCATTAGGCTCACCATCTTGCGCGCGAGATCGGCAATTCTAACAGGCTCTCCCATATCCAGGACGAACACCTCGCCGCCCTGCCCCATGCTGCCGGCCTGCAACACCAACTGACTTGCTTCAGGAATCGTCATGAAATAACGGATGATATCGGGATGGGTTACGGTGACAGGTCCCCCATCACGAATCTGGTCTCTAAACAAAGGCACGACCGATCCAGATGAGCCCAACACATTCCCGAAGCGAACCATGGAAAAATGAGTATTCGTTTGTCGCTGGGCCAATCCTTGCAAAACAAGCTCCGCAAGCCGCTTGGTAGCACCCATAACATTGGTCGGTCTCACCGCCTTATCCGTTGATATCAGTACAAACCGCTCAACTCCGGCTGCGATTGCCGCCTCCGCCGTATGCCAGGTACCAAACGTATTATTCTGCACCCCTTCAATGATGTTCTGCTCAACCAGCGGAACATGTTTGTAAGCCGCTGCGTGATAAACAATCTGTGTACCAAAGGCGCGCATGGCGGATTCGCATCGACGCCGATGTACGACCGATCCGAGCACTGGGTGAATCTCGACCGCCAAACCCTCTATCGAATTGATAGACTCTAATTCCTTTTCAATCGAATAGAGCGCAAATTCTGAGCGCTCAAACAACACAAGCACTTTGGGTTTGTGGCGAAGAATCTGTCGACAGAGTTCGGAGCCAATCGACCCCCCAGCGCCTGTCACCATAACGGATTTACCAAACAAGCTCCGCGCCACAATCGCAGCATCAGGCTGGACCGGCTCACGCCCTAATAGATCTTCGATTTCAAGGTCTCGAATATCGTTTATGCGCGCTTGCCCCGCCACCAATTCAGACATTGAAGGCACAGTTTGAACGGGGATAGATAAAGGCTCTAATTGTTTCAAGAGTGCCTTGCGGTCAACCTTTGTATTGACATCCAAGGCAAGCAGAAGGCGCTGCACCCTGTAACGCGTCATGTTTTTTTCAATGTGTTCAATACTGACAACTGGCAAACCATTAACCATCGATTTATGGTTCGACGGTTCAAACGTCACAAAAACAACAGGTCTGAATTCAGTGCCTTGCGAGAGGGCTGAAGCTAACTGCATACCAGTTTCACCTGCCCCGATTATCGCTACAGATTCTTTTGCACGTTGGAGAGGGCGGTTCACCAGCGCACGAATGCCAAGCCTGGTGCCCGCAACAAAAACAAAAGCTAGAGTTCCGTAGATAATTGGCACTGAGCGCGGCACAAAAACTTGGAATAGGTATCCGAGCACGATCAACGACAGGCTGGATAACACAACGCCGTAGGTGATCGTCAGTAGTGCCTGATCACCCATATAGCGAATTACAGCGCGGTAAAGGCCCAGCCGGATGAAAACTACGATGGTAAATAAAACGGAAACCGCTGAGACTATAAATTGGTCGGTGTTTGGAACCCACAACTGATGCTCCAACCGAAGGGCATAGGCAGCCCAAATAGCGAAGAACAAGAAAAATATATCAGATGCAACGGAAATAATTCTCTTGTATACACGAGGAAACCCTAGAAACGATTGAAGCATGATCAATCCTTTATCCGATCGCCAGAACCTTTACCTAGCACCGTCATTACTATGTACCTAAAGTAGTCTCGCAGGGAGAAGGTCGCGAGCATCCTCGCGTCTGTTTCGGCCAGTAATTCAGGAGTCGACATATCTATATTATTAACCTGCGCCAAACCAGTAATTCCGGGACGAACCGTCAATACACCTCGCTGTTCGCGCTCTACGATCAGTTCTTCCTGATTAAAGAGACAAGGGCGCGGCCCGACCAGGCTCATATCACCTTTGAGAACATTCCATAGCTGTGGCAGTTCGTCCAACTTGGTTCGACGTAAAAAGAGGCCAAATTTGGTGATAGACGAAGTGCTCGCCAAGTGACTAGCAACGGAAACGGTATCGACCGACATCGTTCGGAACTTGACGAGAGTGAAGGGGCGCTTGTCTCGCCCCACTCTCTCTTGACGGAATATCGGGGAGCCAGTGTCAAACAAACCAATTATGTATAGTACCAGTAACACCGGAAAACCTAGAATTAAGCCGAAAAGAGAAAAAAGAAAATCCAAAAAACGAGTCACGCAATCAATCCTGATGAGATCCGAAGCAGCGCTCAAGGCCCTGCTCTACGGTTAAAGGTGGCGTCCAGTCTAAACATTCGCGAGTATGGTTAATATCAACCTGTAGGGAGCCGAATAAACGTTGGGCGACGGCCTTCTTTCCAAGCAATGTAGCACCAAACTGCAGAAGCCCTGCGGAAACCGGTATCAATCGCGATGGCTTACCCATAGCATTAGCCACGCCACGAAGAAGTTGCGTTGTCGAGAGGTCTTCACCATCAGCTACCAGAAAAGTCTGATTTGCCGCACCCCGATGACTAATACACGTAACAATCAGGTCAACCAAGTTATCCAGCGCCACCAACGAGCGTTTATTGTGGACAGCACCCAAAGGCAGAGGCAAGCCATTCGCGACCAGCTTAATCATACTCGCAAAATTGCCTTTCGCCCCTGGCCCATAAATTAGCGGTGGGCGAATAATCACCACCTCCATCCCAGTGATAGCCGCCAGTTCACGCAGCCCCTGCTCCGCTTCCCATTTGGAAATACCATAAGCATCTTCCGGTGCGGACCTATCGCCTGCCGTATAACGCTGCCCGAAAGTTGTTTGTTCGCCATTCACTTTTATTGAGCTAATAAAAACAAAACGTTGTATACCTGCCGCTGCGGCCTGGCGTGCGAGATTGAGCGTGCCTGCCACATTCACGCTTCGGAACTCTGCAAGCGGGTCAGTGATAGTATCACCCATAATGTGGACGCGGGCAGCGGTATGGACGACAACTCGCTGGCCCTGCAACCCCTCAGACCAATCCGTATCGCCATTAATCTCGCCCACGGCAATCCGCTCGGAATGTTCACCAGCTGATTTCGACCGCACGGCACCCAATACAGTTATTGATGGCTGAACGGCCAACCTCACCATCAATTGACTACCGACAAAACCGGTCGCGCCGGTGACCAAAACCCTAACAGCCATCCCGTAGTAACTCCTTATAGATCGCCAAGTGTTGTTTAACAATACGATCTATTGAGAAGGCTTGCTCAGCCAGTTCGCGACCGGCCTTCCCCATGCGCAACCGACGTTCGGGTGCTTCAATAAGAACCTGAATGGCATCCGCAAGTGCCATCGCATTTTTCACTGGTACAAGGATGCCGGTTACATTTGGTTCAATAGCATCCCGGCAGCCGGGCACATCCGTGGTTATCACAGCCCGCCCGCAAGCCGCAGCCTCAACCAAGCCTTTGGGCAGACCTTCTCTGTAAGAAGGCAAACACACTATATTGGCAGCCTGATACTGTTGAGCGATGTCGGTTCGAAACCCTAGCAGCTCGATAACGCCTTCGGCAGACCAGCCATCCAGTTCCAACTGCGCTATGCTTGTAGGGTTACCGGGATCCGGTGCGCCTACGAGCCGCATCACAACCTCCACACCACGTACTTTTAATAATCGGGCAGCCTCCATAAACTCGCACACGCCCTTGTCTTGCAATAAACGTGCGGCCATTACGACTACCGGCGTGCCTTTCGGCTCTGGCACAAATAAATAATCGGCAAGATTCACGCCAGAACCACGAATCATACGTGCCTGATCTTTTTCAAATGCGCCAATTGCCAGCAGCCCAACGCGATCATCCGGGTTCTGAAAAATCACCACAAGGCGCCGCTGGCAAAAGGCCAACCGATAGAGCAGGGTTACCAATGCACGGCGAGCGCGGGCAGCAATTGACTGCGCAACAAAAACGGTTCCCAAACCGGAAACGGCGGCGACGACCGCAGGGACTCCCGCGAGCCGGGCTGCTATGCCACCGTACAGGACCGGCTTTATGGTAATCAGATGCACCAAGTCAGGTTTTAATTTCCGGAATAACCGATACAAACTGATAAGAGAACCCAGTTCTAAAAGTGGGTTTTGACCGCTCCGTGCAATAGCAACAGGGTGGTGTACTAAGCCCAGGCGCTGGATTAAACGGACAGCATCCCCGTCCGCCGTTGCAACATGTACCTCACATCCCGCCTCCCGTGCTGCGAGAGCGATTGGCAACCGGTGCGACAGAAAGAATTCGGGTGCATTAACAACAAAGAGGATTGTTTTGGCTTTCAATTTACTTCCAGCCACTGCAGATACATCAACAGGCTCCAAAGATAATACTGCCGGTTCTGCTTCCCACCGAGGCGCTCAACCCGGAGCCAAGAAGGCTCCAGGCATTACACACTCTCCTGTCAAGCAGCATGAAACCAGCACGCCTCATACGCTTCAACCATAGCCTCAATTGAGAACATCGCCCCAATTCGCTGGCTACTCGCAGCTTTTCGAGCTTGCCAAACCGAGGGGCAGTGTTGCCACTCCCGAGCTGACTTGATAATCATCTCAGCTAATGCTTGTGGATCCCGAGCAGGACAGCAGGCTTCTTTATCGCCCAGGATATCCAAAGCATCCCCCACATCTGTTGAAACACAAGGCGTACCGCAGGCCATGGCCTCCGCAAGCACGTTTGGAAAACCTTCCGATAGGCTGGAAAGCACATGCAGATCCAGCGCATTCATAACTGCAGGAATGTCAGGCCGTTGGCCAACTAACAACACAGTATTTTGCAGGCCCAGCTCGGCAATCTGCTCTACCAGTTCAGTATTATCAGAGGACAGGCCCTTTCCGACCAGCAAGCAGCAAAAGTGGACCTTGCGCTCCATTACCAAGGCCAAAGCTTGCAGTAGGTTAGAATGATCTTTCAGAGGATCAAAGCGACCAACGTTGCCAATAATAAATTCGTTTGGCCTCAAACTCAACTCAGTACGTACCTTGGCACCTGCGGCAACGTCCGGCTTGAAACGTGACAAATCATAGCCGTTTGATATCACACTCAGCTTACGAGCTGAGTAGCCGATATCAGCATGAACAAGCAGCGCCTTATTCGCACAGCAAATGATTTTTTCAGGCACCCAACTCGACAAAAGCGCGCATAAACGTGCAATCAAGATCGTTGATTTTTTCGATTTACCTTTTTCCAGTGTTGAGTGACGAATCCCCCAAAACACACGACGAATACCAGCTACTCTTGCCGCAATGCCGCCCAGTAAGTCGGCGTGATACATCCAGGTTTGTACTACATCTGGCCGATTCGCACGGATCAGCCTAACCAACCGGAAAAATCGAATAATGCCAGGCTTCCCGGGGTTCATTCCCAGACAGAGAACTTCCACTCCCGATTGGACCAATATGGGGCCATATTTGCCCTCGTCCATTAAGGAAATAACAACGTGCTGAATCTTTTTGCTGTGCAAACATAGTCGGGTCAGCACTCCCTCGGCACCGCCATCGTTCAGGCCGGTTATGATGTGTACAATTTTCTTAGTCATGCTGATGTTCCAGCCATGCCTGAAACATCAGAATACTCCAAAGCCGCAATGCATTATCGTGCTTACCGTTCTGATGCTCACTCCAAAGTTTGCGAATTGGGGCTGCATGGAAATAGCCCTCTCTTTTTAATCGAGTTTGATCCAGCAAAGCCTCTGCCCAATCGCGCAGAGGTCCGCGCAACCATTGTGCAAGCGGGATGGAAAAACCTTTTTTTGGGCGTTCAATCATCTCTCGCGGCACATGACGATATAGCACCTCCCGCAACGCCCACTTGCCAGTGCCATTACGAATTTTTTGATGCAGAGGTAGCTGCCAGGCGAACTCAACCACCCGATGATCGAGTAGAGGAACCCGGGTTTCAAGGCTGTTGGCCATGGCTGCGCGGTCGACTTTCACCAGAATGTCGTCGCTCATGTACTGCTTTGAGTCTACAGCCATCATCCAGTGCTCGAAGCTGTCGGTTTTCGGCCAACGGGAAGGACTATTCATTAACGTAGGAACTGGTTCAGCCCCGATCACTGCCTGCTCCGGCTGCTGCCAATGGCTCATTAGCGCATCATAGAAGGCTTCGCGATCCGCGCTGGGCAGTACGCGAAGTAATTTTTGTAACTTATCTGGCACGGGAGCATCGCTTAGAACAACCACCGCCAACTTACGCAGCTTCAGCGGAAGCCGCCGAATAGCCCGCCACACCTTCGGCGCGAACTGATAAGGGTTATAACCTCCGAACAACTCATCGCCGCCATCACCGCTCAACGCCACCGTCACCTGTTGCTTCGCCATTTTACTGACGAGAAAGGTCGGAATCTGAGAACTGTCTGCAAAAGGTTCGCAGTAGATACTCGGCAAATCAGGAATAACCGACAGCGCATCTTGGGTACCAACATAGAGCTCTGTATGGTCGGTACCGAGGTGTTCGGCTACCTTTTTTGCAAATTGCGCTTCATCGTAACCCGGCTCATTAAACCCGATGGCAAAAGTACGCACTGCCCGGCTGCTTTGTTGTTGCATCAAGGCCACAACAGTACTGCTATCGACTCCACCACTTAAAAATGCACCCAACGGAACATCTGCCAGCATTTGCCCCTTTACACTCTGGGTAATACATTGCTCCAGCGCCGTTACCGCTTCGTCATCAGACCCCATTAAGGAATTCGCCGCCCCTGCCTCGACTACTTCATTCAGAGCCCAATAAGCCTTTGGGAGGGCTTCGCCAGCACGATCGCCCCTGCGTACTTGAACCATGTGGCCTGCGGAAAGCTTCTGGATTCCTTCATATATGCTATACGGCGCAGGTATGGCGTTATACTGCAAAAGCAGCGCCAAAGCGTTCCTGTCCACTTTCGCATTAAAGCCGGGATACGCTTTCAGCGCCTTGAGTTCCGAACCAAACATCAGCGTTTCGTTGCACCAGCCCCAGTACAATGGCTTCTCGCCCATACGATCACGTGCCAGTGTCAGTTGACGCTCTTTTATATCCCACAGCGCCACAGCAAACATACCCACCGCAGCTTGAAGGGAGCGTTCAATGCCCCACGCTTCAAAACAAGCTAGCAAAGTTTCAGTATCCGAATGACCGCGCCAAGCAGGTGCCTCTCCTTCTAATTCAAGTTGAGAACGTAAAGCAAGGTGATTATATATTTCACCATTAAAGGCAATAATATAACGTTCGCAAGCACTAGTCATAGGCTGATGGCCGGCCGCGGAGAGATCAACAATCGCTAGACGATTGTGAGCAATACCGATCCCTTGCTCATCGTCACACCAAATACCGTAGTCATTTGGCCCACGATGGCGCATTATTTTCGACATTGCATGCAGTGCCGAAGATGATTGAATTGAACTTGAATTAATAATAAAGCCAGATATTGCGCACATTTCAGCCAAACCTCTTTTTTATTCTTAGTTGCGACAAAAATCCAGCAAAAATTAGAACAAAAATTGAAATATAAATAGGAAGACCTTGAAAAACATTTGAAAAAAAGCTGGATATAATGAATGTCGAGCAATAAAAAAACAGGCAAACTCTAAAAAAAATATTATTTTCAAACTTCAAACACAAAAATCTTATAAAGATATAAAAAAAAGAAAGAATGAAAACAAAAAATAACTGCAGCAAAAAACCACCTTCAAGATAAGCCAATTGAAATATTGGAACAACATTCAATTGAAAACCACTAACATCATAGAATCTATAATATTCATCAAGCGTCACCTGCCCCATAAACATCACTTTGTAAAAAGGATAAAACACCGTCAGTCCGGGGTAAGGTGATTCCAGTCCATCAATTAAATAATAATGATAAGTCCCCCACGAACCTGAATAATATGATAAAAATCTATTCATCGAGTGCCGAACGCTATCAGAAGACAAGTCAATAAAAACATCATAGATGAAAAAATATAAAAACAGCAGGGATAAAAAAAGAAGGGAATAAAGCATCAGTGATGAAATTCGCTTCCCGGATAAAAGCAACAAACCCAACAGAGCGAAGGACTGAAAAATATAGCTTTTTATTCCTGTAAAATACAAAAAGAAAAAAGAAAAAACTAACAGAAACATGTACCACTTAGATTTATAAAAGGTTAATAAAAACAATACCGGGAATAAAAATACGTTAAAATACAAAAAATTGCCTAGCGAATTAGATATGGCGTTTTCCTGCAATAGACTTGCATTCATAAATATAGAAAGGAAACCAAATTTCATAGAAAATTTCAAAACCAAAAAGGCAGAAGCAAGAAAGCAAAAGATTAATATAAGTATAAAAATCACATTAAACTTCCTAGTTTTCCGAACTAGCTCACTAATCGCAGCCATTGACACTGACCGATTCAAACCTAAAAAAAACATTAAAAAATAACTAACAGTCGAAAATAAAAATAGGACTAAAAATGAGTTCAAAACAACAAACACTGAAAGCTCAAAGAAAAAAAAATGACACAGAAATAAAGAAATAACCCCTGGCAGTATAAGAAGATAAGGCTTAGTAATATCCATTATTCATACCTTTAATTTTAGCCCAGAACTCCAGACCAAATTGGAAGAAAACCATAGAACCTAGGCTTCAGATGTAATTGAAGTCTCTATTTTTTATTCTGCCACCCCGTTTGACTGGAAACAGGCATGGCACTTCTTCGCGACAAATATTTTTCAGAAATCAGCCGGTGTCGAACGCAGCTAAAAAGTGATATTAATGGTGTATTGGGAAAGTCCCGAAACCGGACTTTGACATAGCCAAATGTATTCATAATGTACCGGGACAGGTTTTCAACCATTGTACGAATACTGGATTTAATTTCTTCAAATTTTGGTTCGTCAGCATTAACGTTCTTTCGAATTCCAGGGCACCTATGGCAGAACCAAGTGACCTTTTTTCGATCTTTATACCCACACTATTTCAGTCTCAAAATAACCTACATCACCGAAATCACGCAGTTTAACTCCTTGAACAACAGCCCGCTAGCGTCAGCCTTCGCCTTCCTGACAGTGCTGGGCAGAGTTAAGTTCAGCTTAAGCCAACTCTAATTTTACTGGTGTAAGTCTGATTCAACCTGCCTGGATTCGATCGTGGACAACGCATTTTATCTGTATCAGATCATTGAAATGCTGAACAACTCTGCATGGACGGCACCATGTAAAGCTTCATACACATATCAGAGCCTCACTTTAGCAAAGGTAATAAAATAGATGACCAACGCCCCCCACGCCGAAAGGTTAAAAGGAAACACTCCTAACGCGGCCAAAAGCCAATCTTTGTAATCGTAACCGCCAACACTGGAGAATCTGCTGGACCTAAAGGAGTTGGACACAAGTCTGGATATGTAAAACGAATATCGCGGCTGGCGCTTCATCAATCGCAGATATACTTCCGATGAGTCCAGCAGACAAACGTTCCGATTTTTTACGGTTAGGGACTCCTTGTGTTTTCGATACACCGAAAGAGCCCTCCTCACGTAACAATAGCTATTAACGCTTCCAAGAATCCTGAATACAAAGTCAAAATCAGAAGAGTATTGTAGAGACTGATCGTAGCCATCTCCGGGAATACAAGATGCCCGAGCCATCATGCCATTACATTTAACATATACTCCAGACTTGATTAGCCTAACTAGATCCCCAGTGTGGTCGGGGTAATGTTTATCCCCATACTTAATTTTCTCTGAATTCTCGTCAACAAAGTCATGATTATGGAAAACCATAGCGTGCCCATCTTTTTCAATGGCCGCCACCGAGTCGGATACACAGTTTTCATAGAGAAGGTCATCTCCGGCGAAGAACAGGACATGGTCACCGGAACAGTGCCGAAGAATGAAATTGCAATTTCGTGTTACTCCAAGGTTTTGCTTCTGAACAAATAGCTTAATCGCATGTGGATATCTCGCCTTATATTCAGTAAGAATCTCCGGAGTTCGGTCCGTGGACGCATCGTCGGATATCACCAATTCGACATTGGGGTATGATTGGGAAAGCACTGAATCCAGAGCTTTTCTTATGTATTTTTCAGAGTTGTAGGTTGGCAAAAGAACCGAGACCAATGGCTTCGACAACATCATGCACTCATTGCCTCGCCAATATATTTACGAATGAGAAAAAACATCACAATCCAGTAGATCGCATAATTGCTGGCGTAAGCCATTGAAACACCGACCAGCCCGAAGAAGTGCGTATAAAATATGACCGACACAACAAAAAGCGCAGAAAAAACAACCTCCGTAAAAATAAACAGCCGTGCCATCGCCTTGCCGAGCATAATATAGGCCAGAATCCAACTGCCAATTTTGAGAGTATTTCCAAGCATTTGCCAACCGAACAGTTGCTCCATTGCCGTAAAGTCTTCAGTGAACAGAATCTTGATGACGAGATCACGGAGTAGATACACTACTAAGCCTGAGGCGGCCGTAATAGGCAAAATGATTCTGTAACCCTGAACAATTTCACGTTTGAGGTCCTGCGAATTGGTAATTTCAGAAAGCCTGGGTAGATAGTAAACACTTAGTGTTGTGGTAACTAGCATGAGATATGCCGCGCTAAGTCGCCACATGGCCTCCCAATAACCAGCGGCGTCCCAACCAAGAGTTTCTCCCAGATGGTTACGAACGAGGATATGACTTATTGGCAGGCAGGCTGCTGCAGTCAGTGCCATGGCTGTATATTTCGCAAGGTTTTTCGCGGCTTGCGGATCAATTGCACCGAAAAGGTAACTCAGCCTGAACCATTTCGCCCTCAAAGTTAGGAAAAAAGTGACGAAAAAAGTCAGTGACTGATAGATAGCCAGTGAAACCAACGCCCCGTACAGCCCGAATTGCATCGCCATTGCACTGGTGATCATAAGCGCAAACAGGCTCCCAGCAATATTAGCGGCCACATAGCGGTGTATTTCTTTCTTACCATTTAGGATGGCCAGCAAGAGAGTATTAAATACAAAGAAAACAAGTGTTGCCGCAAACCATATAAATACCCCCCCCAATGACTCATCTTTCAAAAACCAGCCAGCCAGTGACTCGTTAAACGCTGCGATAATCACGGCCGTTAACCCAGAGCCGCATAGAGCAACCGTCCCGGCGGTCCGCCAGACCGTATGTTGACGCTCCTCATTCTCGAAGTATTCCGCTGTGTATTTGGTTACACCGTTGTTAATGGCACCACTGGCGAAGGTAGTGATCATCTGAATAGCATTCTGGAACTGACCAATAGCCGCATAGCCCGAAGGGCCGACATAGATCGCCAGAATTTTATTCAGGCCGAGTAGAGTCAACATTCTGATAACGACCGCAAGGCCATTGAGAAGGCTTGTCTTAATAAGGGTCATGGATCACTCAGGTTGGAAACTATTGCAAGCAAGAATAACCTGGCTTACTTGGTCATCAGTCAACACAGGGCTTATAGGTAGGCTCAGAACATTCTCGTGTATCGCTTCAGTCAGAGGAAAGCTACATGCGTTCCAGTTAGAATAGGCTCGCTGCTGATGAGGCGGGATAGGATAATGCACTAGGGTTTGCACACCCTCCTCGAAAAGGTGTTTCTGAAGAGCATCTCGATGTCTCGTCCGGATTACGTAGAGGTGAAATGCGTGTTTTTTCAGCGACTTGATGGTTTCGCCAGATCCAATAGGATGAGTAATTTCCGGGAGGATTACTCCAGCTGCATACGCAAGGGCAATTTCTTTCCTCCGATGGCTTTCCGTATCTAAGTGCTTAAGTTTAACCCGAAGCATGGCCGCTTGAATCGCATCCAAGCGGCTATTAACCCCTTGATAAGAATTATGGTATTTGCGGTGACTCCCATAGTTGCCCAAGGCTCTAATTGCCAACGCCAACTCTTCATCATTAGTTGTAACTGCGCCAGCATCGCCTAATGCGCCAAGATTCTTTCCAGGATAGAAGCTAAACCCTGAAGCATCCCCCCAGCATCCCGCCCGTATGCCATCAACTTCAGCGCCATGAGCTTGGGCCGAATCTTCCAAAATAAGGAGTGCATGCTCTTTAGCCATCGAGATAAGTTCAGGCATGGGTGACAGCAGACCATAGAGATGAACAGCCAAAATGGCCTTGGTTTTTGCTGTGATAGCTGCAGCGGTCTTCTTTAGGGACAGGTTATAAGTTGCCTCATCCGGTTCGACCAATACAGGCACAAGACCATTTTCGGTAATCGCCAGAATGCTTGCAATATAGGTATTTGCGGGCACAATGACTTCGTCACCTTCGCGCAGTTTGCCAAGCTCTTTCCAGGCTCGGAGAGTAAGGGTTAGCGCGTCCAGTCCGTTGGCTACGCCTACACAGTGTTTGGTGCCACAGTAGTCAGCGAATTCCCTCTCGAACTCATTTACTTCTTCCCCCTGCACATACCAACCTGAAGCAATTACCCGCGATGCAGCTTCAGAGAGCTCATCAACGTACTGGTTGTTTAGACGTTTGAGATCGAGAAAGGGAATCATGTTATGGCTATCTCATAGAATTCATTAACGACTGCACGGGCACCAAATCCCTCCTTCTGAGCAATCAAGCCCTCATTCAGATACTTGCCGTGATCTTCCGTTGATATTCCAAAGCTGAAATACCGGTACTCCTGAAAGACGTCTTTTATTAGATGATCGAGAACAAGGTCTAGCGCAGCCAACTCTCGGCCAATAGTACTGTTCGCCAGGTACTGGGTGTGCACAACATCCCTGTTTACAAACAAAAGCGCACCTGCGAGAACCTGTCCGTTTTTTTCGGCAACAAACAGCCTTATATTTTCGGGGAAAGCATCTCTCAAGCTTTGCATCTCTTCCAGTTTATGCGTGGGCCGAGCTTCATGCTGACTTTTCAAGGTATCGGTGAGAAGCGACCAAAATTCAGACAAGTTGACCTTCTCAATCACCGACATGTCGTCTTTTTTGGCCTTGTTGACCGACCATTTCCTACCTTTCGAATACCTAATCGGCTGATGAAGGTCAATCACTGACGAGACATCACGCCTGATCAGGGTTGCGTCATTGCGATAAAGAGCATAGAGGTCCTCCTGTGCCGGAAGGGAAAAATAAAAGTATGGGATCGGCTTGTAGACAAGGCGTAACACAGAATTCTGTTTCAGATATGCGACGAGGGAATCGAATAATGCGACGACGTCCTGTGTAGACGTTTTTTGCGACGTCAAAAAGCCCCCAAAAGAGAGCCCTTGATGACTATAGCAAACGCCCTCAGCCAGGTTCGCCGGCAGCAGAGCTACGACTCGCCCCTTCTCATCCGAAAAAATTAAGGAAAAGTCCTCAAATCGATCGGAGTGATACTCAACATACTGTCGGAAAAACATGAAATGACCATTCTTCGACGATCTTAAAAAATCGTTCCAGGCTTGCTCATGGTTTCGCGAGTACCTCTGTACTCTATACATCATGATTTCACCAGCTCCGCATAGCCGAAGCCCTCGCGCCCCATGTTGTTGCCATTATAAAAAGCGAAAACCCGGCCTTTCGGGGTTTTTATAACACTTGGATAACTCAGGTGCATGGAATCCCACCCCTCACTGGAAAGCTCAAGGCCGAGGGCTCCATCATCCCGACACCATTCGCACCCGTCTCGTGAAAACGCTTGGCCCGCCTGATAGCGTCCATCCGTGGTGCCATAGGTAAAATTCATCACATAGCCGTGGTCCGACTTATACACTCGCGGTCGCCCGATTCGGTATTCCGAGTTGTTACGATCGTTACTAATACACTTCACACCTACCCCACTAAAAGTCATTCCATCCCGACTCTCCAGATAGTTGATATCGTATTGGGGAAATTCATTGTCGCCGATAGATTCCCAGCCATTCCCCACCGCATACCAAACCCTAAAGAGCCCCTTCTCGTAAATAACGGAATGAATTGCCCTGATATAGAGCCCTTCATCGGCCCTATCCAGGACAGGCGTATTGCGATTTCGAAAGAACGTTTCTCCGCCATCATCGCTGATAGCCAAACCGGAGTATGCAAGGAACTTAACCTTTTCAACTAGCTGAAAACCTACGTAGTAAAGGTATACTCTGTTGTGAACGCGTAGCACGTCACCCAGAATAACGCCGTTGTCGTCGAACATACCTCTAGCGCCAATATCTAAAACTGGCTTTTCCGAGACGCTGACAATATCTGCGGGATTTTCCGCATTCACGTCTACATAGCCAATCCTACCTACGCCTCTAGAGTCTCGGAAACTTGCAAATATCCGAATGATATCGTCCGAGAACTGGAAAGCCGTGGGGGTAAGAGCCGAGTTGTCCTTCCAGCTATCGTCACCAGGCGGCGTATAGATAATACCTTTTTTATTCCAAATCATGAGTTAAAGCTTAAAGAGTCGGTGAGAGTCAATTGTGGCTAAGGAGGTTTTGTCAGCTTGATAAAAGGCTCTAGGGGCAGTAGTTTTCCTGATAATGGCGCCGGCGCCAATAAAGTTATCTTCCCCTACTTCGAGGTTATTCTCCAGGGTACAATTTACTCCTAGAAAACTGCTTTCGTTGATGACGCAAAAGCCCGAAATAACGCAATGTGATGATACAAAGCAATGATCCCGGATGACGGATCGGTGACCAATATGATTGCCGCTCCAGAGAACCACATTGTTTCCGATCTCGACAAAGGGCTGCAGCGTATTGTTTTCAAGAATAAAGCAGTTTTCCCCGATTGCGACATTGTGCCATACGAAAGCTCGGGTACTCACATAGGAAACCAGTCTGTAGCCTAACGATTTAACCCTATCGTAGACAGCTTTTCGCACACGGTTGAGCTTTCCTGAACTAGCTGCGACAAAGGCGCCGTAGGCATCGGGAGAAAATTGTTTAGTGATCTCGTTTGAGCTCACAACGGGCAGCCCCAAGAACTCACTTTCATTCAAATATTCGGGATCAACCGAAAAGGCGACCACTTGATAGTCTGAATCGTGGGTAAAATATTCATAAGCAAGATGAGCGGTTTCACCCACACCAAAAATAACGATTCCTTTACTTTTCTGCATTTACAACCTCCAGAAATCCCTCGTAACTACGAATGTAGTCTGACTCATCATAGTGCTGGTCAGCCAGCACAAGGAGCACACAGTTCGGGCTGAACTCATGCATTTCGCGCCACATCATGCCCTCTATCAACAGACCTCGGAGAGGTGAATCCAACGTCGCTTCCGCTCGCTCTCTACCGTTGTCTAAGAGCATTTTACAGCTACCCGATATGCAGATGGCGACCTGCCGGAGCGCCCGATGAGCATGAAAACCACGGGAAACACCCTGTCTACAACTATAAATGTAATACACTCGCCTTACGGGGAAAGGTATGTTCCTACCCCCTTCAATTGAAACCAGCTCGCCCCTTTCATCCCCCAGAGGAGCGAAATCAACCCATCTTACAAGCCCGTCAATTCCGCTATTCATCGATTAACTCCTGCAAGTAGGTGCCATAACCTGTTTTACTAAACATCTGAGCCCGGTTAAGCAATTCATCCTTGCTCAGCCATTTCTGGTTAAACGCAATCTCCTCAAGGCAGGCAATCTTGTAACCTTGGCGCCGCTCGATTGTTTCAACAAACTGGGCCGCCTCAAGCAAACTCTCATGGGTGCCGGTATCCAGCCACGCAAAACCGCGCCCCAAAACCTCAACGTTTAACTGCCCCATTTCTAAATAGGCATTATTGATCGAGGTGATCTCAAGCTCACCACGGGCGGACGGCTTAACCCGCTTAGCAATATCGACCACCCGCTTATCATAAAAATAGAGTCCGGTTACCGCAAAATTGGATTTAGGTTTGTCTGGCTTTTCTTCTATCGACAGCGCCTTCTGATTCCTATCGAAAGCGACAACACCAAATCGCTCCGGATCCTTGACCTGATAGCCAAAGACGCTCGCCCCCAAACCATCTTCCGCAAGCCTCACCGCATCTTTCAGTTTTGGGGAAAATCCCTGTCCATAGTAGATATTGTCTCCTAGAACCAGGCAGACATTCTCATCACCGATAAACTCTTCCCCAATAAGGAAAGCTTGAGCCAGGCCATCCGGACTAGGTTGTACCGCATAGCTCAGAGAAATCCCGAACTGTCGACCATCGCCCAACAAGCGTCGGAAATTTCCCGCGTCTTCCGGAGTGGTAATCAGAAGTATTTCCCGAATACCCGCCAGCATCAAAACTGAAAGCGGATAATAGATCATCGGCTTATCGTAGATAGGAAGAAGTTGTTTGGAAACCCCCATAGTAATCGGATAGAGGCGAGTACCACTGCCCCCCGCTAGGACGATGCCTTTCATTTAAGTACCTAAAATTGATCGGGTTTTGTAAAGGGAACTCGGCAGCTTAAGGATGCTCAAGACGCTTACGTTGATAGCTCCCATCTTGCACGCGCTTGCACCACTCCAAATGAATCAGGTACCACTGAACGGTTTTTCGCAGGCCAGAATCGAAGGTTTCTACCGGAGACCAGCCCAATTCGCTCTGAATCTTTCCAGCATCTATAGCGTAGCGCAGATCGTGTCCGGGACGGTCAGTTACGAAAGTTAGAAGATCAGTATAGTGCGTCAGGCCGGGGGCCTTTTTATTAGGGGCGAGTTCTTCCAACAGGCTGCAGATGGCCCGAACCACGTCAACATTCTGCTTTTCGTTGTGCCCACCTATGTTGTATGTTTCTCCGATTTTGCCTTCGGTCACCACTTTGTAAAGTGCCTTAGCGTGGTCTTCCACATACAACCAGTCGCGAATTTGCTCGCCTTTGCCGTAAACCGGCAGGGGCTTCCCTTCTAAGGCGTTGAGAATGACCAACGGGATCAGCTTTTCGGGAAAATGGTAAGGGCCGTAGTTGTTGGAGCAGTTGGTTACCAATACCGGCAGCCCATAAGTGCGATACCAGGCACGCACGAGGTGATCGGAACTTGCCTTGCTGGCGCTGTATGGGCTGCTAGGAGCATATGACGTTTGTTCGGTAAAAAGCTTTCCTGTGTCATCCAGATCGCCATAGACTTCATCAGTGCTGACATGATGGAAACGAAATTTTTCGCGTCGGTCATATTCGAGCGATTGCCAGTATTGACGGGCAGCTTCAAGCAGGGTGTAGGTACCGACAATATTTGTTTCTACGAAATCAGCTGGGCCATCAATGGAGCGGTCTACGTGGCTTTCTGCGGCCAGATGCATTATGGCGTTTGGTTGGTTTTCTTTGAGCACCCGGTCGACTTCGCTCCGATTGCATATATCGACCTGTTCGAACGTGTAACGGTCGCTGTCGCTTACCTCGACCAAACTCTCCAGGTTACCTGCGTAAGTAAGTTTATCGAGGTTCACCACCTCATCCCGGGTGCTCCGGATAATGTATCGGATGACGGCCGAGCCTATAAAGCCGGCGCCACCGGTAACCAGTAATTTCATTGAATTTTAACCCACGCTCTCAATGTACCAAGCCATAGCCTTATCGACGCCCTCTTTAATTCTGTATTCCGGCACGTAGCCCAGCTTATCCTGAGCTTTGCTGATATCAGCCTGTGAGTGGCGAACGTCTCCAGAGCGGAACTCACGATAAATCGAACCCTTGAAATAAGGCCTTCCTCTTTCCGTTAACGCCAACTGCAGCGCCTTAAATAGATCATTTAGAGTGGTTCGATCACCTACAGCTACGTTGTAAACTTCGTTTCTTGCATCTTGTGCAGCAGTCGCTGCAAGAAGATTCGCTTGCACTGCATTCTCAATAAAACAGAAATCACGACTGGTTTCACCGTCGCCGTTAATGAACACATCGTTTCCCTGAAGCATCGCTGCGGCCCACTTCGGGACAACTGCAGCGTAGGCGCCGTTCGGATCCTGCCGCTTGCCGAACACATTGAAATAGCGCAAGCCGATGGTGTTAAACCCATAGGTTTTAGCAAAAACATCGGCGTACAGCTCATTGACATATTTGGTCACAGCATAGGGTGATAGTGGCTTACCGATGTTTTCTTCCACTTTCGGCAGTGCTGGATGGTCGCCGTAGGTGGAGCTGCTAGCGGCGTATGTAAAGCTGGTGACCTCGGCATCACGAGCCGCCACGAGCATATTCAGGAAGCCCCCAATATTAGTGCCATCCGTGGTGATCGGATCGTTGATGCTGCGAGGCACGGAGCCAAGGGCGGCCTGATGCAGCACATAATTCACCCCTTCGCAGGCCTGCTGACAATCCCTTAATGTGCGGATGTCGCCTTCTCTGAAAGAAAAGCGTTGCCACTGGTCAGGACTGACAAAGGCTTTTACTTCATCCAGGTTACGCATGTAGCCGGTTGCAAAGTTATCCAGCCCGACCACGGTCTGGTTCATCTGTAATAGATGCTCCAGCAGATTGGAACCGATAAAGCCGGCTACACCAGTCACAAGCCAGGTTTTCGGGGACTCGCTTAGTTCGACCTGAAGCTGTTCGTATCTGGTCATGAACTGCAGCCCAATATCGGACTCATCCGCAGAGAAAATGTATTTCGGATCATAAACACCCCGACTGGATTTGAGTTTTTCAATTCGTTCGATGCTGCACTCTTCGCCAGTAAACTCGAGTTTGCCTTCCTTGCAATTCTTTAGCTCGTGAATGCGCTCTCCAGCACCATAGAAGCCGATTGCTGGGCGTTTTCCTTCAGTCTACAGCAAGGGGTAAATCTACTTAGTCCATAACGGCACAGGTAATTGCCATACCATTCTGGAGACTTTAAATTCCCCCCACATTTCGCGATCCATACATCAGGAGTTCAAGTTGCATGAGGTGCCTGCAGTTGCTTTCTCACAACCATCATAAATTCCCAGAAAAAAGCCGCAAACAAGCCCAGCATAGCCCCAAGAGCAATAGCTAACACCACAATGAGCACCCTCCGCGGCCCCACCTCATCAGAACTCTGGCGCCCCACAAGCAAGATCTTTGCAGGCAAAAGGCCATCCGCATCCGCCTCCAAACCTATTTTTTCCCCGATCGCTGCCGCCAGTGCTTCACCGTCAAATCCACTAGCTTGAAGAGAATCTATTAATTTGCTAACTGAATCAATTTGTCTCTTCAACCTTCGTTTCTTGCCATCCAGTTGCTCTTGCTGAAATAGCTTCAATTCGTGAATAAGCTGTTCGTGCACCTCTTGCAGCGCCGTCGCCTGATCTTTGCCCGCCTCAGAAGTTATCCGAATTAACTGCGTGCTTTTAGGATTTTCAAAAAAAACCTCAAACGGAAAACCACCGTGTTCCGACTCGTATTTTTCCCGAACCTGAGGCAACCACTGGTTCTCAAGTTTAGCAATTGCCGATTCCGGCGAAACCATAGGCTCACCCGAGTTTTCCATTGCCCCCTGGAAAAGACTGACATAGCTGTACGTCGACTTAGCGAGAACCGTGTAGGCCATGCCTGCCAATGAGCTTAATAAAAATACCAGATAGAAAATTTTTCGACGGCGTACGAACGTTACAGTCAAATCCACCAGACTAATTTCGCCATTGAGCGATTGATCTTGCGTGCGGTCCATTGAATCTCATCACATTTATTGAAGTCGCGAACATGCGAACGACGCGCAACTATACGCTAAACTTATCCTCATTTCAGCTATATGGCACTCTAGACTTCGACCCGCTTCTCGCCGTCGGGAGATGGTTACAAAAGGGGAGTGAGCGTCCAATTATCCTTTGCAATATTCAGCATCAGCGAGACCGGCTACCGCTACCCGGCCAGACTCAGCAACGGGAACACCGAGATCGATGACTGACTGAGCCGAATGACGCATAACCACAAGAGATGGGGCTTCTGTGCTTTTCTACATCTGCTTAATGTGAAGCGCTTTGGCTTAAACCACAAACCCGTCTATGTGCTTTATTGCGAGCCGGAACTCAAGCTGTGGATCAACCCCAGGAAACGCCTCGTTCGAGAGAAACCTGTACCCCTGGCTACCAACTAAACCTTTCAGTATTGTAACATGCCCCCCCCCCCCC
>TARA_R100001440_G_scaffold47446_4_pt1 | contig 122151 bp, 103 predicted proteins | sample TARA_R100001440 | Tara Oceans TARA_R100001440 (sample SAMEA2622112) | marine metagenome | biome: marine biome (ENVO:00000447); feature: surface water layer (ENVO:00002042); material: "saline water (ENVO:00002010), including plankton (ENVO:xxxxxxxx)" | depth 5 m
GTCAACGATTACAACGGCTTCAGCCAGGGAGATAATTCGTCTGATTCGTCTATAAATTTGCCCCAGCCATTTCGATGCACCAGCTCGGCCAGCGGTAACCGGGAACGCCAGCCTTTCGCCTGCAGTTCCGGCTGGTCCAGAAACTCGCTGACGTAACCGATGCAAAGATACGCCAGTGGATAGACGTGATCCGGCAGGTTCAGCGCCCGAGCAAGATCTTCCTGATCTAGAATACTGACCCAACCGACGCCGATACCTTCCGCCCGCGCAGCCAGCCAGAGGTTCTGAACCGCCAGGCAGGTGCTGAAAAGATCCGTCTCGACAATAGAGTTACGACCCAGAACATTCGGGCCCCCTCGGCTGCGGTCGCAGGTAATGCAAAGATTAACCGGGCTGTCGAGAATGCCCTGCAGCTTCAGGTTTCGATATTGGTCCTGTCGATCGCCACTGTAATTTTCGGCGGCTTTCTCGTTCTCTCGATCAAACAGCGCCAGCACCGATTTCCGCACCTCAACGCTATCGATAACCAGAAAATCCCAGGGCTGCATAAAGCCGACGGATGGCGCGTGGTGGGCGGCAGTCAGCAGGCGCCCCAGCACTTCGGGCGGAACAGGATCGGGCAGGAACTGTGAGCGGACGTCACGACGTTCAAATATCGCCCGGTACAACCCCTCGCGTTCCTGATCGGTAAAAGGCTGGCTGTGATCATTCATAACGTCTCGTCCGTCATTGTGTCGCTTTAAGAAGTCTTTGATTCAGTCTGTGCGGGTAACCCCAGCAGATCGTAAAGCCAGTTGATATCCAGCTGCTGCTCAATGTGATCTGCAAGCCGATCCAGCTGCGCCATTCGATGGTGCTGATAATCAACGGACCTGGCGCCTTTCCGAAGCCCCCAATTTGCCAGCAAAGCATCGCAGGCTTCGGGGTGATCAAAAATGCCGTGCATATAGGTACCCATGACCTGCCCGTCAGGACTGACAGCGCCGTCTGGCCGACCGTCGACGTCAATAATGGCGGCCGATAGCGCTGCGCCTTCACTGACACCATTGTGCATCTCGTAACCGGTAAATGCGGCGGCCGCTGCTCCTGGCAACCTCAGTTCACCACTTACGGTTTTCAATTGCTTGCCGGCCACCATACGCGTCGACAGATCAAGCAAACCAAGTCCTTCGACACTACCCTGCTCCCCCTCCAAGCCATCGGGATCGTCAACGGAAATGCCCAACATCTGGAATCCACCGCAGATGCCAAACACTTTGCCGCCGTAGCGCAGGTGACGCTGAATGACCTCAGGCCAGCCGTGCTTTTTCAACCAATCAAGGTCATGACAGGTGCTTTTACTACCTGGCAGGATAATGACATCGGCAGGCGGAATGGCATGCCCTTCAGCAATGAACTGCAGGTCAATATCCGGATGGAGCCGCAATGGGTCAAAATCGTTGTGATTGCTGATTCTCGGTAGCCGGGGAACAATAACCCGCAGCGCTTCCGCTTCGTGGCTGCCGGTCAGGCCAACGCTGTCTTCCGCATCCAGAATCAGGCCACCGAGATAGTGCAGCACGCCGATAACCGGCTTGCCTGTGCGCTCCTCCAGCCAGCGCAGTCCGGGGTCAAGCAACCCCTGATCACCGCGAAACCGGTTGATGACAAAGCCCTTGATACGAGCCTGCTCACTCTCGGACACCAGTTCGAGCGTACCCACCAACTGGGCAAATACGCCGCCCCGATCGATATCACCGACCAGCAACACCGGGCAATCCGCTGCCTCGGCAAACCCCATATTGGCGATATCGTTCGCCCGCAGATTGATTTCAGCCGGACTGCCGGCGCCCTCAGCGATGATAACGTCGTAGCGCTCGCTCAGCGCCTGCCATGCTGCCATCACCGATTTCGCAGCTTCAGTCTTGAAGTCGTGATACGCAATCGCATCCATATTGCCGTGAACGCGGCCGCGCAGGATGATCTGGGCGCCACAATCACTTTGCGGTTTGAGCAGCACCGGGTTCATATCGCTGTGCGGCTCCAAACCGCAAGCCAATGCCTGCAAAGCAGTCGAGCGACCGATTTCGCCGCCATCGATTGTCACTGCACTGTTTAACGCCATGTTCTGGGGCTTGAAGGGGGCCACAGCGACACCACGACGTGCGAGCAGGCGGCACAAGGCTGCTACCACCGTGCTTTTGCCAGCGTCGGAGGTTGTGCCCTGAATCATCAGCGTTGTCATATCTGGGAAGTCTCTGCGTTAGTCCGGGCGATTGTCTTTTGGGCGATTGCCAATGCGTTGGACAGTCGCTGCCATTCTGCTTCAGTGCCCGGCAACCCGAATCGCAGTGCGTTGGGGTCTTCAAAGCGCCGGACCAGAACACCCTCTCGGGCCAGAGCGTCGGCGAAAGCCTCAGCTTGTTGAAACGCACAGTACCGGAACAGGCTGGTGCCGGTCACAGTGGAAAGCCCGGTGTCTTCCATCAGCCGTTGTAGTCGCTGACTCGCGTCAGCAAGCCTTGCTGTTGTTTCGATCTGCCAGCTGCGGTCGGACAGTGCCAGCGCCATGATATAGCGCGCCGGGCCACTTATGGCCCAAGGTCCAAGTTCGATAGCAAGCCTGTGTGTTATCTCGGGGTCCCCGATTACCGCCCCGGCCCTCAAGCCGGCCAGCCCGAAAAACTTGCCGAGTGAACGCAGCACAACGAGGCCCGGTTTGTCCGCTATCGGCAACAGGCTTTCCCCACTGCCGTCCATGAACGCCTCATCGACCACCAGCCAGCCACTATGAACATGGAGCTGCTCGTGCCATGAAAGGAGCCGCTCCCGAGATACTCTTAAACCCGTCGGATTGTTAGGGTTGATCCAGACAAGCACATCAAGCGATGCGAGCCAGTGCGAATCGTCTTCAGCGTCAGATGCGAGACTATTCAGCGGCACCGGCACAACTTCATGCCCCGCCCTGGACCAACAGTGAGCATGCTCCTGGTAACCAGGGGCAGGAATACCGACGCGACAAGGTTTACGCAATCCTGGCAACATCTGAATGGCCGCCTGGCTTCCGGAAACCGGCAAACATCCGGCTGAAGAGGGTGCGCCACTCCAACGCCTTATCTCTGTCTCAAGATCGTCATCATCTTCGGGCAGCCTCTGCCAGACAGAGGCAGGTATCTCTGGCACCGGCCAGCCAATCGAGTTAATACCGGTCGATAGATCCAGCCAGTCGTGACGCGGTATACCCCACCGGCGAACCGCCTCCCCCAGCCGGCCGCCATGCTCCAGACGCTCATCTGGACTCATCATCGTTGCACGCTTCACTTTCACGCCCCCGCTCCGGCAAGCGCGAGGAGCACCAGCCCGGCAAGCCAGAACCAGACGCCCCGACGCACAAGCTGGATTGAGGCTCGAATGCTTTGAGCGTTCGCCAAAGGACCTTTCCCAAGCAAGGGGCGTTCACGTAATCCTTCGGCGTAAGGTGCCGATCCGCCCAGTGAAATATTCAAAGCACCTGCGCCCGCAGCCATCACCGGGCCTGCGTTGGGACTCTCCCACGCAGCCCCCTGCTCGCGCCAGCACTGCAAAGCCAAACGCGTATCACCCAGTAAGGCATAGGTTGTCGCAGTGAGGCGTGCGGGAATCCAGTTCATCACATCGTCCAGCCGTGCCGCGAAACGGCCAAAGTATAAAAATCGCTCATTGCGATAACCCCACATGGCATCCAGCGTATTCGCCATACGGTGCAGAAGCACCCCGGGAAGCCCCGCCACCGCAAACCAGAACAGACTGGCGAATACCGCATCTGCACCGTTTTCCAGCATTGATTCCGTTGCGGCTGTCGCAACGCCGGTTTCGGTTAACTCAGCCGGATTACGACTAACAATGCGCCCCACAGCCTCCCGCGAGGCCATCAGGTCTTTCGTATCCAGCGCATCAGCAACCACCAGACCGTGCTCAGCCAATCCTCTGAGTGACAACATCAACCACAACACAACCACTTCGATCAGCACCAATACAGGCGTTGGTAGTGAAATGGTCGCCAGCCAGCTAACAGCAACGACCGGCACCATCAAGATGCACGCCGCGACGGCGCCGCGAATAACGCGCCGGTTTGAATGATTCATCCGCTTTTCCAGCCAAGACGCTGCGGCACCAAAACCAACAACCGGATGCCAGCGGTTCGGCTCCCCAAACCAGCGATCCAGTATTACAGCCAATATGCAGACACCGGCAGTCAACATCACAACAAGCACACCTCATGCGGCAGATACAGCCCTTGAGCGAGATCAAGGAATCCAGTCGGCGCACAGTCTACTCGACCGTATAAGCCTTGACACCATTCGACCCTCATTACACCATCTTGCGCCCGATCACCGACCTGGATCCACTCATGACATTGCCTGCCAGCTGGACATCACCACTACCTTCTCCCGACTCAGAATTCAGCGAACGGGCGCAAGCACGCCAGAACGTGCTGACCAAGCCGCCGGGCTCGCTGGGCAGGCTAGAAAGCGTCGCCATTGCACTTGCAGCACAGCAACGACGGGCATTGCCCGCCGTCGACAAAGTTCATATCACGATATTTGCGGCTGACCATGGAGTTTGCTGCGAAGGGATCTCCGCCTTTCCGCAGGAAGTCACAGCCCAGATGATCATCAACTTTGCCCAAGGCGGCGCGGCCATCAGCGTCATGGCCAAACATTTGGGGGCGTCACTGGAGGTCGTTGATCTAGGCACTGTGGGGGAGACGCCCCATCACATGCCGGGCGTGCTCAGCAGCCCGATTGCACCGGGCACAAAAAATCTCCTGACAGAACCGGCAATGACCGAAAACCAGCTTGAACAGGCGCTCGCGGCGGGCGATCAGGCTGCAGAGCGCGCGGCGCAATCCGGCTCTGAGCTGTATATCAGCGGTGATATGGGTATTGGCAATACCACCAGCGCAGCAGCTGTCGCCTGCGCTCTGCTGGGCGAACCGGCGACGCTACTGGTTGGTGCGGGAACAGGATTATCGGCCGACGCGGTATCCCATAAGGCGGACGTAGTGACCCGGGCACTTGAACGCCACGGGCAGGATCAAACACCGACAGCCGTGCTGGCATCGTTGGGCGGATTCGAAATCGCTGCCATGGCCGGCTCGTTCCTCGGCGCTGCTGCCAGAGGCATTCCCGTACTGGTTGATGGTTTTATCGCGTCAGTCGCGGCCTTGGCCGCTGTTCGCCAGCAACCAGCCCTGCTTGAATGGCTCCACTTTGGCCACTGTTCAGCTGAGCAGGGACACCAACGCATTCTGGACGCCCTTCACGCAGCGCCTCTGCTGAATCTCGGCATGCGACTGGGCGAAGCCAGCGGCGCTGCCGTCGCCGTCCCCATCATGCGATCCGCCTGTGCGCTGCATAACCAGATGGCGAGTTTTGCGGATGCCGGCGTCAGCGACGGGAGCTCAGCCTCATGAGAGACAGCGCAACTGCAGCCAAAACCACATATATCGACCTGATACGCCATGGCGAACCGGAAGGCGGCGTAAAGTTCCGCGGCAGCCTGGACGATCCGCTCAGTAACCTGGGCTGGTCGCAGATGGAAAGTGCGATAGCATCAACGGATCAATGGGATGTTGTTGTGGCATCGCCTCTCAAGCGTTGCCGCGCATTTGCAGAACATGTCGCTTCGACGAACGACCTGCCCTGCCACATCGAGCCGGAACTGCGTGAAATCAGCTTTGGTGAGTGGGAAGGCAAAACCGCTGACGTGATCGAAAAGGAATCGGGAGACCTGATCAGGCAGTTCTGGGCCGATCCACTTAATAACACCCCGCCCGGCGCAGAACCGTTGACCAGGTTTCAGACACGCGTCATCAGCGGGTGGAATCGCTGGCTTGATAACCTGGAAGGAAAGCGCGTGTTGATGGTCTGCCATGGCGGCACCATCAGGATGATCCTCGCAGAAGTACTGGGCATTCCACTTGAGAAGTCTTTCGCAGGTGTCGCCATACCCTTTGCCTGTCGTAGCCGAATCCGGATCGATCAGACGGAATATGGCCGGTTTAGCGCCATGGTGAGCCACTCGCCCCTGATAAACACGCCTAGCCCTTCAATGTCATAGGCAGGCCGGCAACACTCATCACGACCCGATCACAATGCCGGGCCAGATCCTGATTCAACAGGCCAAGCTCATCGCAGAAGCGGCGCGTTAGCGGATCCATACCCACCGTGCCGAGGCCCACTTCATTGCTGACGATGATGATCTCGCCAGGATACTGCGCCAGGCCGGCAAGAAAAGCGGCCCGCTCCCGCTGGAATGTGTCATCCCCAGCAAATAACAAATTGCTCAGCCACAGACTCATGCAATCGACCAACAAACTGGGTGCTGATTCCTTTCGGGACTGCTCATCCAGCACTTCGGCTATGCTCACCGGCTCTTCTGCAAGCCCCCAATCTTCGGGGCGCCGCTGTTGGTGCAACTCGATACGGGAGGCCATTTCACCATCACCAGCCGTCGCTGTAGCGAGATACAGCACCGGCGCAGCGGATTCCGCAGCCATCTGTTCGGCCAGCGCACTTTTGCCCGAACGAATACCGCCCAATACCAGTGTTTTTAATGATGACATTCAAGGACCTCTAAAACGTGCTGCCAGCTTCAAGGGCGATAGAATACCAGTCACGAGGTCTTCAGTGACACTCAGGACGGTTAGCCTACCCGAGCGTTTGCCGGTAACATCCGGCTGACAAGCCTTGGACAGTCCGGTAATTACATTGAAATCGACCAACAGCAATCTCGCCAACAACTCGGAGTGGCAATCATTCTGGCTTGCCGTCAGCTTTCTGACCCGCATCCCCATGCCATTCAGGATTGATTACTCGCCACGCTTGATGACCAACAGCAGTCTGTATTTTCCTGCGGTCGGCTTATTGCTGGGTGGTATTTATGCGCTGGCCTACTGGCTGTTAGCTCAAGCATTCAGCGAACTGACTTCAGTATTGCTCGTCATGTGCCTTCATTTATGGCTGACCGGCGCCTTTCACGAAGATGGCCTGGCGGATAGCGCAGACGGCCTTGGCGGCGGCTATACCCTGGAAGATCGCCTGCGCATCATGAAAGACAGCCAGATTGGCAGTTTCGGCACAGTCGCGCTCGTGATGGCACTGATTCTCAAGGCGGCGTTGCTGGTCGATGCCCGCTCAACCGTTATCGCGCTTTTGATCGCCCCTTGCGTTGCCCGGCTCACTCCGCTGCTACTTATGAGCTACCTCCCCTACATCGCATCAACCGACACCAGTAAAAGCCAGTCCGTCGCCGCCCACTTCTCCCGCAAACGGCTTGCCGTCGCGACCGGTTATACGCTGGTAGTTGTATTGGCAGTCGGTTCAATGATCCCCGGACTACTACTTGCGAGCGTCACCGCGACACTAGGCGTGGCGGTTCTATGGGGCGCCTGCCTGAAATCGAAACTCGGTGGATACACGGGGGATACGATGGGTGCTTGCGTCATCTTTTCAGAATTGGTGCTGCTGTGTGGTTTAGCTGGCTGAAATTTTTCGCAGCACAAGACGGCAATCCATCGAGACATCATCTCGTGGAATAAAACGGTATTTTGATATTTTGAGAGAGGAAGAGAAATCGAGTAGTGCGGGTAAAGAAAGACTGGGGAGATTAAGTGGCGGTGGGCCAGGGATTCGAACCCCGGGAGGGCTACAAACCCTCGGCGGTTTTCAAGACCGCTGCATTCGGCCACTCTGCCAGCCCACCGCATTCGCCTTAGCGACACTGCCTTGCGACAGCGGGGAGCATGATACCGCAATCGTTCTCGCTGTCAACGCCTGTAACGCGGATTATTTTCTGGCTGTATGCTTGGTGAACAAATTGCCGAATTCGTGGTCAAATCCGTACAGTGCCAGTAAAAACTCATGACTTAAAACATTGAATCTTCCCCATTTGGCCTTATCATGGGTGTAAGTTCTAACTAATGCGTTTCACCATCTGACTCTGGAGAAAATGATGGACAACAGACGTTTCGACGTTCGTAGCGGTAATGGCGGCGCTTATGCCACCGACACCGGCCGGTCTACCGGTATTAGCGCAGAGGCAACGAAGGTTCTGCGTAACACGTATACTCTGCTCGCAATGACACTGCTATTCAGTGCCGTTATGGCAGCTGTTTCAATGTCGATTGGTCTGAGCCAAGGCGCGAGCCTGATTTGCAGCTTGGGTGCACTGGGTCTGGTCTGGCTTGTACTGCCAAGAACAGCCAACAGCAGCGCAGGCATCGCCGTGGTATTCGCCTTCACCGGCTTGCTCGGCTTGTCGCTTGGGCCTCTGCTCATGCACTACCTTGCATTCCAGGGCGGCAGCCAAATCGTCGTTCAGGCGCTAGGCGGAACAGCCTTCGTATTCCTTGGCCTGTCAGGCTATGTACTGACAACCAAGAAAGACTTCAGCTTCATGCGTGGCTTCCTGGTAGCAGGCATGATGGTTGTTCTGGTCGCACTGGTTGGTTCAATTATCGCCAGCTTCTTTGGTGTTGAAATGAGCGCCTTCAGCCTGGCTATCAGCGGTGCCATTGTATTCCTGATGTCCGGCTTCATTCTTTATGACACCAGCCGCATCGTAAACGGCGGTGAAACCAACTACATCATGGCAACAACATCGTTGTACCTGAGCATTTACAACCTGTTCGTTTCCCTGCTGCATATTCTTGGCGCGCTCAACGACGATTGATCGAAGCCGAATGTGCTGTAACGAAAACCCCGGTCATGCCGGGGTTTTTTAGCTTTCAGGAACTCAAGACTGCGCTATGGATTCCCCAGCCCCTCAAAGTTTCGCGCTCGTTATCACAGGCGCGCCCTACTCCAGCCAAGCGCCACAGACCGCGCTAAACTTTGCGGAAGCGGCCATTCGCGCGGGCCACAAGGTAAATCAGGTGTTTCTCTACGGCGACGGGGTCCATCTGGCATCGAATTTTGCCAGCCCGCCCAGCGACGAATCCGACTGGCCTGCACTCTGGCGAGCCTTTATCGAAAACCATCAGATACCCGCGACCTGCTGTGTTGCATCAGCACTCAGGCGAGGCCTGTTGGATGAGACTGAGTCCCGACGGTACGAAAAAACCGGTGCTAATGTAACTGCACCCTATACTATCGCCGGGCTTGGTGAATGGCTGGAATCGACACTGAACAGCAGTCGCACCCTCTATTTCAATCCGGATCATTGATATGACTGATCGACGCTTTCTGTTTGTCATTGATACCGCGCCGTACGGTCACTGGAAAGGCCGCGAAATACTCGACATGGCATTCTCGGCAGCGGCATTTGAACAGTCGGCCGCGTTGCTTTTCACGCATGCGGGCGTCAATTGGCTACGTTCAGGTCAGCTTCCGGAAGCCGTTCAGCAGAAAAGCGTGAGCAAAAACCTGTCGGCCGCCCTGCTGTTTGGGCTTGAGGCAATTTACGTCTGCCAGGAAAGCCTGGACCATTTTGGAGTTGGCGAACCTGACCCCGGACTTGAGCTGGTAGTATTGGATTCAATTTCTGACCTGGAGGCACGTTTTACGGACGTGGTTCGCCTGTAATGCCTCAGCTTCACCTATTGAACAAGTTCGCGGATCACCCCAGGTTTACCCAATGCCTGAACCAGACGCATGCCGGTGACAGCATAGCGCTGACCGAATCCGGCGTTCTGGCGCTGCCCACCGGGATCAATTGGCCCGAGGACGTCGTCATTTATGCGCTGAGTGCCGACCTTGAAGCGCGCGGGCTGAGCCCCTTAGAGCTGCCTCCCTTTGTTCACGTAATCGGATACGAGCAGCTCGTCGACCTTACTCTTTCAACCGATAAAGTGGTGTGTTGGTAATTCATGCAAACACCTCCCCGTAATAATGAAGGGTTTCTGGAAGACCCGAGCCAGTGGTCACCGGAAGTTGCCGAAACCATCGCGGCCGAATCCGGCATTGAGCTTACAGATGCGCACTGGGAAATCATCTATATGCTGCGCAAATTTTATGCTGACCATGACATGGCGCCCCCGGCAGCCCGCTTTTTCGTCAAGGCGGTCAAACAGGCCTTCGGCGAAGAGAAAGGAAACAGCATCTACCTGATGCAGTTGTTCCCAGGGACCAGCGCGGTCAAGGTATCCTGCAGAATCGCCGGCCTCCCGCGCCCGACAAACTGCTTATGATTTGGCTACGCTGGCAGTTACACTAACCTTTCCCGCCTCGCACTCCATCTGCACGACCAGGGTCGATTTATGGCAACCAACGCAACAACACCTCAAGCATCACCGCTACCCGAACCCAAGCCCGGCGAGCACCCTTTTGCCCCTTATGTGCGCATCCTGGGCCGAGGAAAGCGCGGATCACGGTCGATGAACCGTGATGAAGCGCGACATGCGATGGGCATGGTCCTGCGCGGTGAAGTGGATGACGTCCAGATTGGCGCATTTTTGATGCTGATGCGGGTCAAAGAAGAGTCTGCGGAGGAATTGGCAGGGTTTGTCGATGCGGTCCGTGACCATGCAGAACCGCCTTCCGGCTTCACTGTTGATGTTGACTGGTCATCCTATGCCGGTAAACGGCGCCACTCGCCCTGGTTTTTCTTCTCAATATTGCTGCTCGCCGATGCAGGATTGCGAGTGTTTATCCATGGCGCAGAGGGCCACACACCTGAGCGCACCTACCTCACATCGGTCATGACCGACTTCGGCTTTGATATTGCGGACTCGTGGGACGCCGCTGCCAACCTGATGGAGAAGCAGAACTTTGCGTACATGCCATTACGCGCTTTTGCACCGCGGTTGGCGGAGCTGATCGACCTTCGCCCCATTCTGGGCCTGCGCTCACCTGTGCACTCCTTGTCACGCCTGATTAATCCGTTATCTGCACCACTGGTGATTCAGGGCATATTCCACCCGCCCTATGCGGGCCTGCACCAGGCATCCGGTCAGCTACTCGGCTATGAGCGAGTAGCCGTGATCCGCGGCGAAGGTGGCGAAATCGAGCGAAACCCGGATAACGCAATGAAAGTTTACCGGTCGCGCCGCGATGGTCAGAGCTTTATTACAGAGGAGGAATCCTGGCCCGAGCTCTTCGCTCAACGCCATGTGAAACCGGAGAGTATTGCAACCGAAGATATGCGCGCTGTCTGGAATGGTAGCAGGCAGGATGAGTATGGCGAGGCAGCAGTTATATCCACCACCGCTTTTGCACTAGTGGAGGCGGGAGCCTCAAAGAGCCAGGCTCAGGCGCTGGAACAGGCTGCCGCCCTATGGGCGAATCGAGAAAAAGACCGATTTGGCAACTCAGCGAGGGCGGGTACCGCCAGCACCTGAAGGCTTTGAGGCTTCAGCGCCACCCAAAAAGCTGCTTAGCCCGTTTTCCATCAGGCCAGATCCCATCCGGAGAAATGCCCGCGTCGACTCACGAACGGTATTCTCCGGCGCCTCAGCCAGCCCTCGCATAACACCACTTCTGACACCTTCCCGTATTTTTTCGTCAATCTGGACGCTGATAAGTCGAATTTCATCGACTTGTCGGTTTAGAAACGGCTTCACCACCAGACTAAAAAACAGTGCGATCACCGTCAGCGTTGTCAGAGCAACTGCAATAACCTGAATGATAAGTTCCTGCCAAAATGCCATCGTCTGCTCCTGATACCTGCCGAGATTCAATCCGCGAAGCGCGTTACTCACAACGGCCAATAGAACATAAAGCCGGACTGGATCGCGCCGGCAATTGCGCCGAACACACCGCCGACAATCATTAGTTTCAGCTCTTCTTCCTTGAAGGCTGGCCGCAGAATATCCTGAAACTCCTCGGGCTTGAGCGCCTTCATTTCTGTTGCAATCACATTGGCAACAACCGGTGCCCGCTCACGATTGAAAGCCGGATCGCAAAACGCATGACCGGTCGCCATCACGGCCTTCTCGTTCATGGCCTTCTTAAGCTCGGTGTACCCACTCATCCCAACGGTTACCTGCGCTGTCACCTTGAGCAGCACGGAATGATCCAGCATTGGCCGCAAATGTTTTTGCAGAATGGCCCGCGTCCGCGTGCCGTGACGCCCGTTCACCATGGCATCCGCAACTTTCTCAACCGTCAGCAGCTCCTCGGCCACCAATCGACTCCAGACGTCGCTGATGTCATCCTGACGCCTCAGAAAAAGGCCTTGAATACGCACACCAAACACATTTACCGGGTTGAGTGGCCGGAATATCAGATTGATTGCCAACCAGTTCGTAACGAACCCCACAACAAAGCCGACCAGAGGCAAAATCCAGGGCAAAGGATAGGCCGCCCAAACCGGCAGAATCGCAGCGCCGAGCAAGCCACCTATAATCGCACCTTTGTTAATAACCGAGCGCAATTCGACAGCCCCGGCCTCCTTGAATATGCGATTCATCAAGTCAGGGTGCTTTTTAAGCTCCCGACTCAACAACACTTTTAAATCGACGATTTCACTCAGATCATCGCCGAATTCCTCAACCAGAGCCTCTATTCGTTCCGGTAGCTGATCCCGCCCCCATTGGTAGATGCGTTCACGCAAAAAATTCGGCAGGTTGTCCCACAGCACCGGCTGAACGTCATACATGATTTCATCGATGTATTCATCCAGACGAGGGTTAACCTGACTGATCACCTGCTGGACGATCCGCTGCGCATCCAGTTTTTCGTAAACCAGGCTGAGATCGCCAAAATGGTGCAATGTACGGTCGACACAAATATGCGCCATTTTTTCAGCTTTACGCGGGATAACACCTTGCCAGCCCAGCCAGGAGCCTATTCCGATAAAGCGCACCGGACGAAAAGACATCTGGATAGCCAGCCAGTTGGTAAACCAGCCGACAAAAGCGGCAACTACCGGAATGGTCCACAGCGTCATGTCGCTGAACATCGATACCCCAATAAAAAGTTACCCACACGGAATACGAGGGAGGCCCTGATCAGCAGCATAGTACATGCCAGTTGCGCTACCCGACCACAAATACTGTGTCTTCCCGGCATCCTTTGGAACGCGCTTTTATCACACAGTCTATTGTTTTGCTGACGTTATACTGAGGCAGAAAATAGAGCGGAACATTGGCCGTTCCGCCGAAAGGCAAAGGACTGGTGTGCCCAGATCAAGAGCCAGAGCCGCCGATCTGAGCCAACACCTGCCCTGTTTGTAACTTACTGGTAGTAAGCGTTTTCAGTCTGGGTGTGATCTGTCACATCCCGCACACCCGTCAATTCAGGCACACGTTCGATCAGCGTTTTTTCAACACCCTGCTTGAGCGTCAGACTGACCGCACTACAGCCCTGACAGCCACCGCCAAAACGAAGTACCGCCACCGATGCATCGTCAATTTCAACCAACGACACTTCACCACCATGGGAAGCAAGCCCCGGATTGATTTCCGATGCGAGAATATAGTTGATGCGGTCCGGCAGCGGCGCATCTGCATCTATATTGGGCACCTTGGCGTTGGGCGCCTTGATCGTCAATTGGCCACCCATCTTGTCCGAAGCGTAATCCACAAACGCCTCTTCAAGAAACGGAACAGAATTGTGATCCAGAAATAACATGAACCGCTCGAGGTCAACCGTCTCATCCGTGGGCACGATTTCGTTCGGAGGGCAGTATGCCAGGCACGTCTCGGCATGCTTGGTGCCGGGCTGAGTGACGAAAATACGCACCCCCATGCCCTCGACGTCCTGCTTTTCGATGAGTTGCGCCAGATAATCACGCGCTGAATCAGTAACGGTAACCAATGCCATTTCTCTAACCTGATTGAGAATTTAAGCGTATTTTAAGCCACTCCAGATCAACATGAAAGACCTAGTATTTTACTCGGTCTTTATTCGTTGACCTGGATTACCTTTTTCAACATGAATCAAGTCACGTCCTATTGTTCGCGCATAGCGACCATCAGCTGTAATTTTGCTATGATTTCGCGCCTTGATGGACCAATTCAACCCGGAAAGCCTCTTTATGAATGATCGCCAGACCCGACTCACTCAACTCCAGAAAGCCCTCAGTGAGCGCATTGTCGTTCTCGATGGCGGTATGGGGACGATGATTCAGAATCTACAGCTGGACGAAGAGGCCTTTCGTGGCGAACGGTTTGCCGACTACGGCACCGAGGTCAGAGGCAACAATGACCTGCTGAACATTACCCAACCGGCCCTGCTCCGCAATATTCACGCAGACTATCTGGAAGCCGGCGCAGACATCATTGAAACCAATACATTCAACAGCACCCAGCTATCGCAGAGTGATTACGGGCTCGAGAGTCTCGCCTACGAATTGAATTATGAAGGTGCAAAGCTGGCACGCCAGATTGCGGACCAGTTCACCGAGAAGAACCCGGACAAGCCCCGGTTCGTAGCTGGCGCAGTCGGCCCAACTTCCCGCACCGCGTCCCTGTCACCTGACGTCAACAACCCGGGCTATCGCAACGCCGACTTCCAGCTGCTCTACGATAACTACTATGAAGCGGTTAAAGCGCTGACTGAAGGCGGCTCGGATATCATCCTGATCGAGACGATTTTCGATACGCTGAATGCTAAAGCGGCAATTTACGCCACGCAGCAATACTTTGAAGACAGCGGCGTCACGCTTCCGATCATGATTTCCGGCACTATCACTGATGCATCCGGTCGCACACTTTCCGGTCAAACCACTGAAGCGTTTTGGAATTCAGTTGCCCACGCCCGACCGCTGTCCGTCGGTCTCAACTGTGCACTGGGTGCCGATGCATTGCGCCCTTACATTGAAGAGCTTTCAGGTAAGGCTAATACCTTTGTCAGCGCTCACCCGAACGCCGGTTTGCCGAACGAGTTCGGCGAATACGATCAAACGCCCGAAGAAATGGCGGCAATCATTGAAGGGTTTGCAAAAGACGGCTTCCTGAACATTATCGGCGGCTGCTGCGGCTCTCGGCCCGACCACATCGAAGCCATCGCCGATGTGGTCAGCAAGTATCCACCGCGCAAGATTCCTGAACTAAAACAAGCTCTGCGCCTGTCGGGCCTGGAACCTTTTACCGGTGACGAGAACACCCTGTTCATAAACGTAGGTGAACGCACTAACGTAACCGGCTCCAAGCGGTTTCTTCGCCTGATCAAGGAACAGCAGTACGAAGAAGCCCTGAGCGTTGCCCGTGATCAGGTTGAAAACGGTGCGCAGATTATCGACATCAACATGGATGAAGGCATGTTGGAGTCAAAAGAGGTGATGGTGACCTACCTGAACCTGATCGCCTCCGAGCCGGATATCTGCCGCGTGCCTATCATGATCGACTCATCCAAGTGGGATGTCATCGAAGCAGGCCTGCGCTGCATCCAGGGCAAGGCTGTGGTGAATTCCATTAGCCTCAAGGAGGGTGAAGCGGAGTTCATCGCCAAGGCCCGCACCTGCATGCGTTACGGCGCAGCGGTGGTGGTTATGGCCTTCGATGAAGAGGGTCAGGCCGATACCTTTGAGCGCAAAACCCAGATCTGCAAACGCTCCTACGATGTGTTGATGGGCATCGGCTTTAATCCGAGCGATATCATTTTCGACCCGAACATTTTTGCGATTGCCACCGGTATCGATGAGCACAACAACTACGCCGTCGACTTTATAAATGCCTGCCGCTGGATTCGCGAAAACCTGCCGCACGTCTCTATTTCCGGTGGTGTCAGCAACGTGTCCTTCTCTTTCCGGGGCAACGATGTGGTTCGGGAAGCGATTCATTCGGTGTTCCTTTACCACGCCATCAAAGCCGGCCTTAACATGGGCATCGTCAACCCCGGCCAACTGGTGATTTACGACGAAATAAAGCCGGAACTAAAAGAACTGGTTACCGATGTAGTACTCAACCGCCGGAACGATGCTACCGACCAACTGCTCGAAGAGGCCGAGAAGTACCGCGGCGATGTCGGAAAAACCAGAGAAGAGGATCTCGCATGGCGAGAGCTTCCGGTAGAAAAGCGACTGGAGCATGCGCTTGTCAAAGGCATCACCCACTACATAATTGAGGACACGGAAGCATGCCGCTTACGTGCTGAGCGCCCGATCCATGTAATCGAAGGGCCGTTGATGGACGGCATGAACGTGGTTGGCGACCTGTTTGGTGACGGCAAGATGTTTCTGCCACAGGTCGTCAAAAGCGCCCGCGTCATGAAGCAGGCCGTTGCGCACCTGATCCCCTTTATTGAAGCCGAAAAGTCTGAAGGCCAAAAGGCAAAGGGCAAAATCCTTATGGCCACGGTCAAGGGCGACGTTCACGACATTGGCAAGAACATCGTCGGCGTTGTTCTGCAGTGCAATAACTATGAAGTACTGGATATGGGCGTCATGGTGCCTTGCGAGAAAATACTCGAAACAGCCATAGCTGAAAACGTAGACATCATTGGCCTGAGCGGCCTGATTACGCCATCGCTTGACGAGATGGTGCATGTTGCCCGCGAAATGCAGCGCCTCGATTTCCAGATTCCTCTGATGATCGGCGGCGCAACAACATCTAAAGCGCATACCGCAGTCAAGATCGAGCCGCACTACAAGAACGACATCGCACTTTATGTTTCGGATGCATCACGGAGCGTCAACGTTGCCTCTCAGTTGCTGAGTGAAACCGGCAAAGAGGCGCTGGTTCAGGCTGCCAGGGACGAATACACCAAAATCCGCGACCGTCGCAAGAATCGCACGGATCGTATCAAACTGATTGATCTCAAAGATGCACGCGCGCGGAATACCGGAATCAGTTTCGATGACTACACACCAACCAAGCCATCGTTCACAGGGGTCAAATCTTTCGAAAGTTATGATCTGAAAAAGCTCATCGACTATATCGATTGGACGCCGTTTTTTGTGTCATGGGATATATCAGGCAAGTATCCCGCGATATTCGACGATCCGAAGCGGGGCGAAGCAGCAAAAACGCTGTTTGATGATGCTCAGGTGATATTGAACAGAATGGTCAATGAACAGCGAGTCAGTGCGCGCGCTGTAATCGGCTTCTGGCCCGCCAATCGCCGCGGTGACGATATTGTGGTCTACACCGATGAGACCCGCAGTGAAGAGCTGACCGTACTGCATCATTTGCGTCAGCAGGACGAAAAATCACCGGGCAAACCCATGCTCGCGCTATCGGATTACCTTCTGCCGGAATCGTCAGAGCACTGCGACTATGTGGGTGGCTTTGCAGTCACAACCGGCATTGGCGCCGAAGATTTCTCTATGGAATTCAGAGATGCCAACGACGATTACAATGCCATCATGGTTAAGGCACTGGCAGATCGTCTGGCAGAAGCTTTTGCGGAGCATATGCATGAGCGGGTGCGCAAGGAGTTCTGGGGGTATGCCAACGATGAAGCATTGGATAATGCCGAATTGATCAAGGAGCGCTACAAAGGTATACGCCCTGCCCCTGGCTACCCGGCCTGCCCCGATCACACAGAAAAGGAAGCACTTTTCAAAATTCTCAACGCGCCTGAAAACGCAGGTATTGTCATTACCGAAAGTTTCGCCATGATGCCCGCTGCAGCGGTGTCCGGCTGGTATTTTGCTCACCCGGATGCCAAGTATTTCTCAGTGGGTCGTATTGGACTCGATCAGGTTGAAGACTATGCTGAACGCAAAGGCATGAGCAAGCAGGACACTGAACGCTGGCTCGCCCCGAGCCTCGGTTACGATCCCGACGAGTGATCTCGTCGGGTCATTTGCTCTTCTCCGTCTATCAGGCGGTACAGGACATCGCAATGAGCGACAAGCACACCGCCAATTCAGTACCGCCTGTAAATGACGATACCCGTAAGAAAAAACCGGGATTCCTCAAGATAATCCAGACAGTGCTGGCCGGCGCCCTTGGCGTGCAGTCAAACCGCCGGCGGGAAGAGGACTTTTCCAGTAGCAGCCCTTTACCTTATATTGTCGCGGGCATTATCTTTGTACTGGGCTTTGTCGTGACCATCGCGCTGGTTGTGCAATGGGTCATCCATGCATACGGAAACCAGGGCTGACATTACTGTCCGCTGACCCAGGTCACCGCTATCGCGACCACCAACAAAATCAACACAACAGCCGCAATGGAATCGACCTGGCTATCAGTACGGGTAGATTTCTTGCTCATTCAGATACTCCTCGCAAAACGTGTTTTTGTTATCATAAGCAGAGGCTCTGCCTAAAGGCTTATCCAGGTGCTGCGTTCAAGCACCCGCCACAGCATAGCTCAAAACTTTTTATACCAATCAAGCCTATGCATTAAACAGCCGCTCTTCCACTTTGTTTTAAGTCCAATAGGCTATTAGCATATTTAGAAATAATCATTTTGCGCATAAGGCAAAGCTGATATCTTAGCCGCCAAATTGCAACACAACCGTCCCCGGGAACAGGTTTATGTACGTTTACGACGAATATGATCGCCAGATTCTGACTGAGCGCGTTGCTCAGTTCAGGAGTCAAACCGATCGTGCATTAGCGGGCGAATTAAGTGAAGAAGAATTTCTTCCGCTGCGCCTGCAAAACGGACTGTATGTGCAGCGTCTCGCACCGATGATGCGAATTGCCGTGCCCTACGGCATGCTGCGGTCTGTTCAGTTGCGTCGTCTTGCCCGCATTACCCGAGACTATGATAAAGGGTACGCGCATTTCACTACCCGGCAGAACGTTCAGCTTAACTGGCCGGCAATCGAGGACGTGCCCGATATTCTGGCGGAGCTTGCCGAAGTCGAAATGCATGCCAACCAGACCAGCGGTAACTGCATCCGGAACACCACCACCGATCAGTTTGCAGCGGTCCAGTCTAACGAGCTGATTGACCCACGCCCGTACTGCGAATTGATTCGTCAATGGTCCACTTACCATCCTGAATTTGCCTTTTTGCCACGCAAATTCAAGGTAGCGGTCAACGCATCCGACAGCACCGACCGCGCAGCCATTCAGGTGCACGATATTGGCATTGAGATGGTACGCAACGATGCCGGCGAACTGGGTTATCGCGTCTATGTCGGTGGCGGCCTTGGCAGAACACCTATGGTAGGCCCGGTTATTCGGGAATTCCTGCCCGAGCTTGATCTGCTGACCTATCTCGAAGCTGTACTGCGCGTTTATAACCGCTACGGGCGCCGGGATAACAAATTCAAGGCACGCATCAAGATTCTGGTGAAAGCGATGACACCCGCCGGCTTCGCTGAAAAGGTTGAAGCCGAGTGGGCATACATCAAGGACAGCCCTACCCGTCTGACCCGGGAAGAAATCGACCGCGTGAAAACTTTCTTCACCGAGCCGGATTATCAGTCTCTTGAAAATGAGCCATCGGCGCTGGTTTCGGCCCGAGGTGAATCAAAAGCTTTTGATAACTGGGTCAAGCGAAACGTCGATAGCCATAAACAGCCTGGCTATAGCATCGTGACACTGACACTGAAGAAAACCGGTGTACCGCCGGGTGATGTCAGCGATAAGCAACTCGAGCAAATCGCTGATCTTGCAGATCAATACAGCTTCGGCGAAGTCCGCGTGACCCACCAGCAGAATGTTGTGCTTGCGGATGTGCGTCAGGACCAGTTGTTCGAACTCTGGAAAACCATCGTCCCGATGGACTTCGGTACCGCCAATCTGAACACCCTGACAGACATTATTTGCTGCCCCGGTGGTGACTACTGCGCACTGGCCAATGCCAAGTCTATTCCGATTGCAGAAGCGATTCAGCGCGAGTTTGACGACCTCGACTATCTTTACGACCTGGGCGACATCGACCTGAATATTTCCGGCTGCATGAACGCTTGTGGCCACCATCACGTCGGTAACATTGGCGTGCTGGGTGTCGACAAGAAGGGCGAGGAATTTTACCAGGTGTCACTTGGCGGCTCATCACAACGTGATGCTGCAATTGGCAAGATTCTCGGCCCCTCTTTCGCCCGGGAAGAGATGCCCCGCGTGGTCTCTAAAATCGTTGATGTCTATGTCGAACGCCGTACCGAGGAAGAAACCTTTCTTGATACCTACCGACGCATTGGAATCGATCCCTTCAAGGAGCGTGTTTATGCCTGATGTTATTCGCAAAGACGGTATCCATAACGACGACCTGTGGACACTGGTTAGCGCTCCTGTCGAAGGTGAGTCCCTGCAATTGCCAGACGGCCCCGCACTGCTGCCGGTTACGGTCTGGAACGAGAATCAGGATGCGTTTGCCGGCCGCAACGATATTGGCGTCTGGTTTGATAGTCATGACGAGCCGGAAACTGTCGCCGGTGACCTGAACCAACTGCCGCTTATCGCAGTGAACTTCCCCAAATTTACCGATGGCCGTGGTTACAGCATTGCGCGCCTGCTTAGGGAAAGACACGGCTATACCGGCGAATTACGCGCCGTTGGCGACGTGCTACTGGATCAGCTGTTCTATATGAAGCGTTGCGGCTTTGATAGCTACGTACTGCGTGCAGACAAGGATATCAACAAGGCAGATGGCTGCCTGAACGTATTCAGCAATGCGTACCAGGCTGCAGTTGACGTTAAAGAACCCCTGTTCCGTCGCCGCACCGCCTGATCAGCAGCCGGTTAAAACAAGCAGAAATAAAAAAGACGGCCTTGGCCGTCTTTTTTATTTTCAGCCCGAAGCTGATGATGATCTGTCAGATAACGTGCGAAAGCACCACACTACCCGACGACTCCCCTTTCAGAAAGGCCGCCAGCGCTTCTCCGAGATCTTTCTTACCTATCTCACGGGCATTTTTTTCGGTTTTTCTGCACGCCCAATCGCCGGATAAGCGCGACCAAATGGCCTCTTTGTCGGCCAATGGAATTTCCACCGAGTCGACGCCCAGCAAGTTAACGCCACGCAGGATGAACGGGAATACCGACGTCGGAACGTCCATCCCGGCTACGAGACCACAACAGGCCACAGAGCCTCCGGGAAGCAACTGCTTGAGCACCTCGGCAAGTGGCTCTCCGCCAACGGTATCAACTGCCGCTGCGAACTTCGGCTTCAACATTGGCTTTTTCTGAGACTCAAGCAGGTCACGCCCCACAACCTCAGTTGCACCCAAAGCCTTTAGCTGATCAACCATATCCGCTTTACCGGACATCGCTGTGACCTCAAATCCAAGAGTAGACAGTATCTCGACAGCGACGGTCCCAACCGCGCCAGTTGCACCGGTCACCAGAACCGGTCCCTGATCGGGCGCGGCTCCCATGCGCAAAAGCTTGTTAACGCAAAGGCCGGCAGTCAGGCCTGCAGTGCCATATACCATGGCCGTGCGGGCGCTCCAGCCATTAGGCATACCCACCACCCATTCGACAGGAACGCGGATATACTCACCAAACCCGCCGGCGGTTCCCATACCCAGATCATATCCCGTAACCAGCACCTGCTGGCCCACCGAAAATTGCTCACTCACGCTTTCGATTACTTCACCGGCAGCATCAATGCCTGGGGTATGCGGAAAGTGTCGGGTCACCCCTTTGTTACCAGAAGCCGACAGCGCATCTTTATAGTTGAGCGACGAATGCGTCACACGAATCAACACGTCGCCTTGCGGCAAATCGGCTGTGTCCAGCGTTTCGACAACGCCAGTGTACTGGCCATCATTTTCATGAACCCGCCAAGCCTGAAAGTTGCTCATGTGGTCTCCTTTGATGTGCTGTGTCTGGAAGTTGCACTGAATGAAAGCCGTTACAGGACAAAAGCTCAAGACCTACGGCAATCAACCAGCCAGGCAGTTTGAGCGATAACAATGCCACGCTGCAACGGCGGCAGACGACTTGTGATCAGAGAATATTCCTGTTCCGGAACATGCTCAGCACTCGCACGGCTGAGTGTTCAAGCGCCGTGCTGGCAGCCAGTCCGAGTTTCTCGGGCAAGGTGCGCTTGCGGCGGAAGTTTACGCCCAGTACATCGGCACGATCACAAGCCTCGATCAGATACTCGTCTGATGTCTTGAGTTCATCAATTAGCTTTACGTCCAACGCCCGACGACCAAACCAGATATCACCAGTTGCAACGGCGTTGATATCAACGGCAGGCCGACGTTCGCTGACATATTCTTTGAAAAGCACATGGGTATCCTGAAGATCTTCAAGGAACTTCTCGCGACCTTTTTCCGTATTTTCACCAAACACCGTCAAAGTACGCTTATGTTCGCCAGCGGTCAGCACTTCAAAATCGACATTATTTTTCTGAAGAAGGCGATGAAAGTTCGGCAGCTGGGCAACGACACCAATCGACCCCAGGATAGCGAACGGAGAAGCAATAATGCGATCTGCAACACAAGCCATCATGTAACCGCCGCTGGCCGCCACTTTATCCACGCAAGCGGTCAGTGTAACGCCGCGCGCGCGAATACGATCAAGCTGAGCGGACGCCAATCCATAGGAATGAACCAGGCCACCGCCACTTTCAAGACGCACCACCACTTCATCTCTGCCGGGCTCAGCCACGCTAAGCACGGCCGTGATTGATTTACGCAAGCCATCGGTATCGCTGGCCTTGATGTCGCCATCGAAATCCAGCACAAAGACCCGCGATTTAACCGGCTTCTCGACTGGATCGCCTGACTTGGCCTTCGCCTTGAGTGCTTTGTGCTCGGCTTTCTTCTCTTTCTTGCGTGTCTTGTCCCAGGCTTTTCGCTCTTCGTCGGACAGCATCTTTTCTTCCAGACTGTCCTTCAACCGTTTGTAGGATGCGTTCATTTTCTTGAGGTGAAGCTCGCCTTCGCTGTCATCATCACCCTTGTTTCGGTGCGCCGCGGCTACTATCGCGGTAATAACAATCAAAATTGCAGCAACAATAGTGACTGCCTTGGCGAGAAAAAGACCGTAGTCTGTCAAAAATTCCAAATCGGTTCTCCAAAATAGGATCGACTAATCAAGCAGCGGTGACGTCTTGGATCATCCGTGCTTCAGACAATGGGGAATGATTGTAACCGAGCCGCGCCCCGGCATGACAGGCCAGCATTCACAAAAGTTCAAACAAGCGTTCGATCGAACTTGACAGAATGTCAGCCTCCCCATAAAGTCGAACAGGTTTCGCCGAAAGCCAGCGCTGACAAAGGCCCCGGAGGCTTTCGGTTCCAACGATATTTGGACGCACACCAAGAAGGGTATAACAATGTCTGTAGCTCAGATTTTTGACAAGATGGAACAGAGCTTTAACGCCGACGCGGCACAGGGCCTGGATCTGGTTTTCCAGTTCGATATTGAAGACGACAAAACCTACCACATCGTCATCAAAGACGGCACCTGCGACGTGCAGGAAGGCGCACACGACGACCCATCAGTTACCCTGATCATGAACTCAGAAACACTCGAGGGTATCGTGTCAGGCGAAACTGACGGCATGCAGGCATTCATGGCCGGTCAGCTCCGCGCTGAAGGCGACATGATGCTGGCAACGAAGCTGGGCGAACTGTTCAGCATGGGCGAGTAATCGTCAGCCAGAAACCGGAGCAGGAAGGGTCCCTTCCGCTCCGGATTCAACCCCTTCCCTGCACTATCCGCATAAGCTGACAAGCCATTCTCAAACGCCTACCCCTGGCCGTTATCCCTGGCGGGAAACCACTGCTCCATCGCGCTTTGCGCTTCCTTGTTTGCAGGTAATGCAACCAGACCGGTGCTGGACAGACGCACATCGAAGATCGCACCATCCTTCAGCGGCATAAACGTTGCGTTACCGTATACCGCCTCAACAAACGGCAAGCCATAGGACTGATCCATGGTCCAACTATCAAACCAGGATTCTTGCCCCAGATCATAAACCGTCCGATTTCCGGATCGCTCCTGCTCGAGGCTGACATAGCGACCGCTGAGCCGCTCCAGACGATAGGCCGGCTTCACGCCGAGCCAGCTTAGCGGGCCAGCAAAGCGGATAATGCGAGCGTCAATCTGCCATTGATCGCCCCTCACCACGACATCCAGAGGCTTCTGCTCATTGCGCTCAAGGCGCACCCGCCAGACCTGGGGACCGGTCTTGGAAACACCTATGGTTGCGATGGTTTCGAGACTGTCGAGGGATTGGTAGTGACGCAGGTCGAGTGCCAGAACCGCAGCGTAGCCACCTGCGGCAATCAGCAACAAGGCGAAGGTGCCTTTGAACCAGCTCAGCAGCCAACGTGGACGGATAAAAAACGCCAGCCCAAGAAGCATGAGAAGGCCGCCAACGACCGCCAGCGAAATGAGGGCAACATCCTGAGACATAGAACACTCCGTTGTGAAACACCCGGGAAATGCAGTCTACGCCTTCAGGAGCTGACTTTTTAGTCTGAAATGTGCCTAGAGTCCCACATCCTGCAACGAAGCCTGTGCCAGTCGCAGCAGATCCTGATTACGCTCATCACGGGTGCCGATGCTTTCGATGTAGTATTCCAGGGATGTGAGTGCGTCAGCCAGCGCTTCGAGTACAGCGGGTGACGGAGGCTCACGGGAATCCAGCAATTTACCCTGAATGGAATCCGCAACCCGCGCCAGTACAGCAGATCCCTGCTCATCTTCGAGCATCATGAATCCGCCCCAGATGCTATGGAGCGTCGCTGGCAAGTTTGCGAGATGGAGCTTGTCATAATCGGATTCGATAAATGCGGTGATCGCCCGCTTCGCAAGAGTCAGCGCTGCCCGAGCCTCGTCACCGACGACAATGTGAGCTTCGCGCAAATAGGTTGATTCGTCGATACCCTGCTTACCAATTGCCAGCGAATCCGTTTCAGTCGTAATGCCTCTTGCTACCATTTGCATGGCGGCATCTTCGATACTGAGCACGGCATTCGCCAGACTGTAAAGCTCATCATCGTCAGGCGACCGATTGTCTGCGTGCCAGGAACGCAGCAACGCCGCTTCCCTGCGTGCAAGATCAGTCAGTTTGTTCAGATCCAGCATCGACAATGTGTTGGCCAGCTGCTCAAGCGATACGGCAATCGACGTAAATTCGCTCAGGTCCGGCTCGATGCCACGCTCGATGATATCAACCTTGTCTTTCAGTTGATTGAGCTCTTCCTGCAAAGCGGTTGACAGAGACTTGAGGACATCGCTCCCCGGACCATAAAGGCGTTTGCGATGCGCCTCCATAATGTTTTCCGGAAACTCTGTTGGCGTAACACCATAAGCACTGAGGGTCTGTGTCACCTCGGGGTTGGCTGAACCACTGCGATAAAGGATGTAAAGCAATTCACGGAACAGTGAATCCGGCGCATCCTTGGCGATTGCAACCTTGCCGATATAGACAATTTCGCGGGTATACTTCTCGATACGCATGAAAAGCCGCTTACGGGATTTACCGAAACCCATGTTGCGATCCTGCATGGTTTCGGCAACCATCGACAGCAGACACCACAACTGCCCCATCGGCGCACCATTACACAGCCGCGCCAAGCCTTTGGCGGCACGTGCAATCAATTTACGACTGACCCGCTCGTTTCGCTCCCGCAGCACACCCAGCAGGCCTATCTGATACATCAGCCGCATGCGGCGGGCATGTATCTCAAAATCTGATTCACTGTCACCCAGAGCGGGCAAATTCATACTGGCACAGAAATCCGGACGTTTGCCCGCAATAACCTCAAAAAAGCAGGATTCCGGATAGGGTTTTTCGCCACGCGATTCGCGCAGGTCATTGGTAATGGGAAGCAATAATTCAGGATGGTCAGCACGCTGCTGCTGGTAGTATTCGACATAACGCCGGAGGATAAATAAAGCTCCACTGAGCGCAGTCAGCAGACTGTTTTTGTCGTCGTTTGCACCAACGGGTACATCGTTTGCGACTGCCACTGCTTCCTGGCAAAGCAGAGTGCCACCCCGGAGTTCTACCAGAACGAATATACCCCGAAGCTGGTTCAGAAAATCGACACAGTTCTGAAGATCCTCCCCGCTTTCCCGATTCTCCTGAAAGCGCTCGAGGCTGGCCTCCGCCTGTTTGATGGTCTGTTCAATTTCATTTTTGACCAGATCAAACGACTGAGACTTCGTCGCTAAAGACGATTGAACCATAAAATAACGCTTCCCATAGACAATGCGGAGAGCACCGCTTCCTCTGCCGAATAGTCAGGTGACGACTCTGACCGCAAATGCGGCACCACCCGATTCTTTATTATTGAGTATTCATCGCTCCCGATCAGGTTTAGGAATGCTGTGTGCGAAGACAGCATGATCACAACAAACCTGTGCCGGGCAACAAGGCGGCACTCAAAACAAGTACCGAAAGCTCTGCCAATTCGCGCCGGATGGATCAAACCCGAGGGCAGCCATGACAGAAAAATTCGCGAACTAACCTTTACTTATAACACAAAATTCAAGTTGCTCAAGAACGGCTCTGTGTACTTATTTTACCGAGTTTAACCGAGGTGGCAGACACGGCGTGCTCAGGCCGTTTCGGGCCCTTTTTGATTCCTGATCCAGATGGCCTCTCCTCCAGCCTTGGCCACAACATCCAGGAATTCATCATGAGCAACCGTTTCTTCCGTGCTCGCCCGCACCACTTTCAATTGCGGACGCTCAGCTGACAAGCGGCGAATCCCTCCCGTATCACCTGATTCGCCACCAGCGTTGGCGTCGAGTGACAATGCCGTTTGGCCACCTGACATCAGCAGGAACACGTCAGCCAATATCTCGGCATCGAGCAATGCCCCGTGAAGCTCACGGTTGCTGTTATCGATACCGTAGCGTTTACACAGTGCATCCAGGTTGTTTTTCTGCCCCGGATGTTTGGCGCGCGCCATGGCCAGGGTATCCAGCACGCCGCAATGATCGTCTACTTTCCAGCCAGTCCCCAGACGACGGAACTCAGCGTCGATAAAGCCAACGTCAAATGCCGCGTTGTGGATGACCAGCTCGGCGCCTTTGATGAACTCGAAGAACTCTGTCGCCACATCCCGGAATAACGGTTTATCAGCCAAATACTCGTTGGTGATACCGTGGATCGAGATCGCTTCCGCCTCGACTTCCCTCTCAGGGTTAATGTAAACGTGATAATGGCGACCGGTAAGTTTTCGCTCCATCATTTCGACACAGCCAATTTCAATGATGCGATGACCTTGTTCGGGGTCAATACCGGTTGTTTCAGTATCCAGTACAATCTGGCGCATAGATGCTCCGGAGTAAAATCAATAATTTCAACGTGATGACGCTACTTTCTCAACGCCTTTATTAGCAAGACCATCTGCCCTTTCGTTACCGGGATTACCGGCATGGCCTTTGACCCAGTGCCAGCGCACATCGTGACGCCCCACTTCTTCGTCCAGCATCCGCCATAAATCGGCATTTTTTACCGGCTTTCGGGCGGCTGTTTTCCAGCCATTTTTTTTCCAGTTGGTCATCCATTCGGTAATGCCCTTGCGGACATATTGGGAGTCGGTATAGAGATCGATGCTGCAAACACGGCTCAACGCCCGCAACCCCTCAATGGCAGCCATCAGCTCCATACGGTTATTGGTGGTATTACGCTCGCCACCAAACAATTCCTTTTCTACTTCGCCATAACTCAGCAATGCGCCCCACCCGCCTGGCCCGGGGTTCCCCTTGCATGCGCCGTCGGTGTAGAGAATGACCTTGTTTGTCATGAATGCCTTTCCTGTTGAGAATCTTTGGTTGAATGCCGGTGCGGTCTGAGCGCGCTGACCGAACCCGCAACTGGCATTGCCACGGGTTGTTTGGCCTGCTTGCGCCACCGCCGGCGGGTCTCTGTACGCGCCAGCACCCTTTTCTCCGCGCTGATGCAGTAATAAGCGCCTCCAGGCAGGGGAAGCCGATTGAACAGGCGCTCCATAAAGCCGAGCCGGTCAAGGGCGTGAGCCTTACGTATAGGCGGTCGGTGAAAGCCACGACAGACATCACCCAGCTCGCAATCGAGCAGATTGAGCCAGTCCTCTACCCGTCCCGGCGAGACAAAACGCCCACCCCATGGCGCGTGACGCCGGCGTGATATCAGCTTTCGGATACCCCAGAGGCCTATCGGATTGAAACCGATAATAATCAGATGCCCTGAACTACGCAGTACCCGGGTCGCTTCCCGGACAACCTGATGGGGCTGTTCCGCGAAATCATGAGTATGATGCAGTACCACGAGATCCATTGATTCGGATGGAAACGGAAGCTCAGCTGCATCAGAAACCACTACACCATCCGACAGGTTTGCAGCCCAGCGCGGCGTTGTCATCATACGCATGCTGAAATCAGTTGTGGTCGCAATCGGCAAACGATGGCTGACCGACACAAGCAATTGATGAGCACCGGTAAATTCCCGGGTGACCCACTCTACCTTTCGTCGCTGGTCCGCCAATAGCGCACGCCCGAGAGGCGACTGAAACCAGGTTTCAAATTCCTCACGCTGCTCGTTGTAATCGATCGGGGTTCTCGAAGACTTCATGATTCGTTCCCTGGGTGGTGGCAAGATCACGCTTGAGAGGAGGTTCGAAAACGGCCACGCAACGTAAAGCAACAGCCTCTCGGATTTTGGGACCTGCCCATCAATCCATTATGATAACAAGTTCATTCCAACAACCGCAGCCATCGCCATGTTTTCTATTACGCCGATTCCAGCATTCAGTGACAACTACATCTGGTGTATCACCGACAACACCACTCGAAAGGCACTCATTGTTGACCCGGGACAGTCTGAGCCGGTCGCGGAGTATCTCAAAGCCAACAACCTCGAACTTGATGCAATCCTGATCACGCATCATCACCCGGATCATGTCGGCGGGGTTCCAGCGCTGGTCGAGCAATACCGGCCGGGTGCCGTTTATGGCCCTAAAGAGTCCCCTTTCAAGGGCGCCACAGTACCACTTTCCGAAGGTGATACCCTCAACTGGAGCGGGATCAGCTTTTCAGTGCTGGAAGTACCGGGGCATACACTCGACCATATCGCCTACGTCACGACGTCGACGGCGATTGATGGCGCCCCGGCTGTATTTTGCGGGGATACGCTGTTCGCCTGTGGTTGCGGCCGGCTGTTTGAGGGTACTCCAGCACAAATGCGCCATTCTCTTGAGAAACTGCGCAAACTGGCTGATGAAACCCGGGTCTATTGCGCCCACGAATACACACTGGCCAATCTCCGTTTTTCCCGCGATCTACTGCCATCAGATGCGGGGCTGGAAGAATTTGAGCGTCGCTGCATTACACTACGGGAGAATGACGCGCCCACGCTACCGACCACAATTGCCGAAGAGTGCAGCCTCAACCTATTCTTACGCTGGGACGACAGCGCCGTTATCGACGCAATTGAGAACCGATCGCCAAGTATTGACGAGTCACTAGCCGGACATGATCGCGTCTTCGCCTTGATCCGAAAGGCAAAAGATACCTTTTGACACAAATTGGCGCCAAATGGCACGCGGGGCGCAAACCCGCTGCCAGAGCCGGTTTACAGCATCTAGCTGTCGTCTTCGTAATACAGGCTTTCTTGACCCGTTAATTTGGCTGGCCATAGAATCCTTCGTCTTTGCGCTGCACTTGCAGCTTCACGCTATGGCTGCATCCCATCTGCGGCACTTTATTTTCGGTATTTTTATGAACCTGGTACGACCGACATTAACGCTGCTGCTGGCTCTTACCCTGACCGCTTGCCAATCTTTTTCTACCGACGGCGATCAATCATCTGCCTCAAAATCAATGAGCGAAGGAGAACTACTCGACTCTCATCGCGTTACCGTTCCAGCAGGCGATGACGAGCTCCAGTCTGCTGTCGAGCAGCGCGACGCCGACGCAAATGACGACACGACACCACTCGACGATGCCATTGAACCTTCCCTGAAGTCTGAAGCGGCCCGCGCGCGGGAAAAGCTTGAAGAAGACAGCGCGGACGCCAGCGTTGCTGAGGCGGACCTGTGGGCGCGTCTTCGCGGCTTGTTTGCAATGGATCTTGATGCCGACAATCCAAGAATTGAGCAACAGCTTAATTGGTACGCCAAACACCCCAAATATATCGTCCGGGTTTCCAAGCGCGCCCGCCGTTACCTCTATCACATCGTCAATGAAGTAGAAGAGCGCGGCTTGCCAGGCGAATACGCATTGCTTCCAGTCGTTGAAAGCGCCTATGACCCGTTCGCTTACTCTCACGGCCGTGCCGCCGGGCTATGGCAGTTCATCCCCTCTACCGGTCGTGTGTATGGGCTGAACCAGAGTTGGTGGCATGACCAGCGCCGCGATGTGCTGGCCGCAACCAGCGGTGCGCTCCAATACCTTGATGCCCTGGCTGGACGGTTTGACGGTGACTATATGCTCGCCCTCGCATCCTACAACAGCGGAGCGGGAACCGTTCGACGCGCTATACGCCGCAACAATGCCCAGAATAAAGACGTTGACTACTGGTCGTTGAGCCTTCCCCGGGAAACCAGTGCCTACGTACCCAAGCTGATTGCGATCTCCAGGATCATCCGCGATCCAGAAGCCTACGGTGTAACGCTTCCACCTATTCCTGATGAACCCTATTTCGATGTTGTGGATACCGGGTCCCAGATTGACCTGGCGCAGGCCGCAGAGCTGGCCGGGGTTGATGTGGAAGAAATCTACCTGCTGAACCCGGCATACAACCGCTGGGCCACATCCCCGGATGGGCCGCACCGGCTGCTGGTACCTGCCAAGAATGCGGAACAATTCAAAGAAGGGCTGGCATCACTTGCGCCGTCCCAACGGGTGTCCTGGAAGAACTACAAGGTACGCAGCGGAGACAGCCTCATTCGCATTGCGCATCAGTTCAACACCACACCGGCGGTGATCAAAGAAGTCAACCACATGCGATCCAATCTGATTCGTGTTGACCAGCGCCTGTTGATTCCCTCATCTGCAAAAGACACATCCTCTTACGTTCTCAGCGCCAACCAACGGCTACAGGACAAGCAGGCCGCCACTGGCAAGCGGGCCAAAGGTACGCGCATCAATTACAAGGTTCAGCCCGGCGATACTTTCTGGGATATTGCCCGTGACAACAAGATCACAGTGCGGGAGCTGGCTAAGTGGAACGGCATGGCACCAGGCGACCCCTTGATGCCAGGCAAAAATCTGGTGATCTGGTCGAAGACAGCATCCAGCCAGCAAATCGCGATGAATTCCAGGCGCGGCAATTCGGATATGGTGCGCAAAGTTGGCTACCGTGTCCGCAAAGGCGACTCTCTGGCGAGAATTGCCAGCCGTTTTAATGTAAATGTGAAGGACATCGCGAGCTGGAACAGTCTTAATATGGGGAACTATCTCCAGCCCGGTCAAAGTCTGGTACTCTACGTCGATATTCGCCGAAGTCCCTGATCCTGCAGCCTTTGATCTGTGGCGGTCAGTCGCTTAAATAAACAAGAGCGGAATCCATGATCAGAATTTACCAGACCGTCGCAGCACTCTGTTTATCTATTCTTTCTCCCCTTCTTTTAGCTGGTACCCCGGTGCATGGAATTGCCATGCACGGCGCCCCAAAGTACGGCCCTGACTTTTCCCACTTCGACTATGTCAATCCTGATGCGCCCAAAGGCGGCATGCTCAGGCTCGCAGTGGTGGCTAACGGCTATGATTCGTTCAACCCTTTTGTTCTGAAAGGAATTGGCGCAGCGGGCATCCAGACCTACGCCTACGACTCTCTGCTCGTGGCTTCAGCGGATGAGCCGTTCTCGATGTACGGCCTCATCGCTGAATCCATGGAAACACCGGAAGACCGCAGCTACGTCACCTTCAACATCAATCCTGACGCGCGCTTCTCTGATGGTGAGCCGATTACCGCAGAAGACGTGGCCTATACCTTCAAGCTGTTAACGGAAGAAGGCCATCCGTTTTACCGCAGCTATTATTCCGAAGTGAGCAAGGTGACCGTAGAAGACAAGCTCAAGGTCCGGTTCGATTTCGGCGATACCAAAAACCATGAGTTGCCACTGATACTGGGGCAAATGCCGGTACTTCCCAAGCATTACTGGGAGAACCATGACTTTGAAGGCTCGGGCCTTTCGGTTCCGGTTTCCAGCGGCCCCTATACCATTGATAACTTTGAAGCCGGCCGCTCGGTCACTTACAAGCGCAACCCTGACTACTGGGCAAAGGATTTGCCGGTCAATGTCGGTCGCGACAACTTCGATGCCATCCGCTATGACTACTATTCCGACGACACCGTAGCGCTGGAAGCCTTCAAAGCAGGTAACTATGACTTCCGGGTTGAAAGCTCAGCCAAGAACTGGGCGACCGCCTACACCGGAGATGCGCTGAAATCCGGAAAAATCAAAAAAGAGAACATCGAGCACGAGCGGCCCGCAGGTATGCAGGCATTTGTATTCAACACGCGAAAGGCGCCGTTGAATAACGCAAAGGTCCGCCAGGCGCTCACCTATGGCTTCGATTTCGACTGGGCCAACCGAAACCTCTTCTATAACCAGTACACGCGCACCCAAAGCTATTTCGAAAACAGTGAACTGGCATCCAGCGGCCTGCCGTCAAAAGCGGAACTCGAACTTCTGGAACCCTACCGGGATCAGATTCCACCAGAGGTGTTCACCAAGGAGTACCACCCACCGTCAACGACCGGCGATCACACGTTGCGGGACAATTTGCGGACGGCGATGAAGCTGCTCAAGGAAGCCGGCTACGAAATCCGTGATGGCAAAATGGTGAATGCGAAGACCGGCAAACCTCTTGGCTTTGAGATTTTGATCTGGCAGAAAACCTTTGAACGCGTTGTTCTGCCATTCAAACAGAATCTTGCGAAACTCGGGATCGATGTGGATGTCAGACTGGTGGATACCAACCAGTACATTCAACGGGTTCGTAATTTCGAATTCGATGTGGTTGTTCAATCGCTGGCGCAATCCAACTCGCCCGGCAACGAACAACGTGATTACTGGGATTCATCAAATGCGGATCGCGCCGGCTCGCGCAATACCATTGGTGTGAATGATCCAGTCGTAGACGCACTGGTCAGCAAGATCATCCAGGCTCCGGACCGCCAATCACTGATTACCCGGACCCGAGCGCTGGACCGGGTATTGCTATGGAGTCACTACGTTATCCCCCAGTGGTATCTGGGAGTTGACAGGGTTGCCTACTGGCACCAGCTGCAACGCCCCGAGACCACACCCTCGGGCGGTATTGATCCAAGAGACTGGTGGATGACACCGGATACAGGTAAGTAAGCGCTGTCTGGTTAACCGGTTATTCGAACCAAGCGGAACGCTCCAAGCTGAATAAGGAACAACCTGACTGATGGGTGTCTACATCCTCAGGCGCCTGTTGCTGATCATTCCTACGCTGATCGGCATCATGCTCCTCAACTTTGTCATCGTTCAGGCGGCACCCGGTGGGCCAATCGAGCAGTTAATCGCCCAGATGGAAGGCATGGACAGCGGCTCATTGACTCGCGCTACAGGCGGCGGCGGGGCCGAAGTCAGCGAAGGCAACGGGCAATCCCGCGGTGCCAAAGGTATCCCGCCCGAGCTGATTGCCGACATGGAAAAGCTCTACGGCTTTGACAAACCGGCTTACGAACGCTTCTTCATGATGCTTACCGACTATGCGACCTTCGATTTCGGGGACAGCTTTTTCCGCGACCGAACGGTAACGGAGCTGATCATCGACAAGATGCCTGTTTCGATTTCTCTGGGCCTCTGGTCGACACTGATCATCTACCTGATATCCATTCCCCTGGGGATCCGCAAAGCCATTACCGATGGTTCCCGATTCGACGTCTGGACCAGTTCGGCAATCGTTATCGGCTACGCGATACCCGGCTTCCTGTTTGCCATACTCCTGATCGTCCTGTTTGCCGGCGGCAGCTACTGGGACTGGTTTCCGTTGCGAGGCCTGACGTCGCCCGGTTTTGACGATATGGTGTGGTACGATCAAATCGCCGACTACTTCTGGCACCTTGTGTTGCCAGTATCAGCTAACGTGATCGGCGGCTTCGCGACGCTCACCCTGCTTACCAAAAATTCGTTTCTGGACGAGATCGGCAAACAGTACGTGGTCACGGCCCGAGCCAAAGGGTTAACCAACAACCGTATTCTCTACGGGCACGTCTTCCGCAACGCAATGCTGATCGTTATCGCCAGTCTGCCCGGATTGCTGGTGGCACTGTTTTTTACCGGATCCCTGCTGATAGAGGTGATCTTCTCTCTCGATGGCCTGGGGCTTCTTGGCTTTGAAGCGACGCTCAACCGCGACTATCCGGTGATGTTCGGTACCTTGTATATATTCACACTGATGGGTCTGGTGCTGAAGCTGATCAGCGACCTCACCTATGTCTTCGTTGATCCCCGCATCGATTTTGAAAGCAGGGAGGGCTGATTCATGAAAACCCTCTCACCCACCCAGAAGCGACGACTCAAATCTTTCCGCAATAATCGGCGGGGATACTGGGCCTTGTGGATATTTCTGGTGTTGTTTGTGGTCACGCTCTTCGCCGAAGTGGTCGCCAATGACAAACCGTTGATCGTCAGCTATCAGGATCAACTTTACTTCCCGATAGTCGAATCCGTGACCGAGGAAACATTTGGCGGATTTCTGCCTACCGAAGCCGATTACCGTGATCCCTTCATTGCCGATGAGATCAACAATGACGGGTGGATGCTCTGGCCGCTGATAAGATTCAGCTACGACACGATCAATTATGATCTGGATGTCCCCTCGCCAGCACCACCATCAGCCGTCAACTGGCTGGGCACGGATGACCAGGGCCGCGATGTGGTTGCGCGTTTGATTTACGGGTTTCGAATCTCCGTCCTGTTCGGCCTCACATTGACGTTTTTCAGCTGCATCATGGGGGTTGTGGTTGGTGCGATTCAGGGATTCTACGGTGGTAAGATCGATCTCTTCGGGCAAAGGTTTATCGAGATCTGGTCCGGATTACCCGCTCTCTTCCTGCTGATCATTCTGTCCAGCATCGTGCAACCGAACTTCTGGTGGCTGCTGATCATCATGTTGATGTTCAGCTGGATGGGCCTCGTCGACGTGGTGCGGGCCGAATTTCTCCGAGCCCGTAACTTTGAATATGTCAGGGCCGCCCGCGCGCTTGGCCTTGGCAATCGCACCATCATGTTCCGCCATATGTTGCCCAATGCCATGGTGGCCACGGTGACCTATGTGCCCTTTATCCTGACCGGCGCCATAACCGGGCTCACATCGCTCGATTTTCTTGGCTTCGGGCTCCCGCCTGGCTCACCTTCGCTGGGTGAGTTGATCGCCCAGGGTAAAGCGAATCTGCATGCGCCCTGGCTCGGGCTATCCGCATTCGTGGTGTTGGCGTTGATGCTGACACTGCTGGTGTTTATTGGTGAAGCGGTGCGTGATGCCTTCGACCCGAGGAAAAACTGATATGACCGGGTTTATCGACATCGACAATCTTTCGATCGCGTTCGAAGACAAGCAGGCCGTCAGCAACTTGTCTTTCTCGATTCCCAAGGGGAAAACAATCGCGCTTGTGGGTGAGAGTGGTTCCGGAAAATCGGTTACTGCCCTATCGATTCTGCGCCTGCTGGACGAACGCCATGCCCACTATCCAGGCGGCGCCATCAACCTTGAAGGTGAAAACCTGCTGGCAGCAAAAGAGAACCGCTTGCGCCAGATTCGGGGCCAGCGGATCAGCATGATCTTTCAGGAGCCGATGACCTCCCTGAACCCGCTGCACACAGTAGAAAAACAGATTGGCGAAACACTGGAAGTCCATCAGGGCATGCGTTCCAATCAGGCGCGCAAACGCACGCTTGAACTGCTGAACCTGGTGGGCATACCGGATCCCGAGCAGCGATTATCCTATTATCCGCATCAGCTTTCGGGCGGGCAAAAGCAGCGCATCATGATCGCCATGGCGCTCGCCAACGAACCTGAACTGCTGATCGCCGACGAGCCGACCACCGCGCTCGATGTCACCGTTCAACGCCAGGTACTCGAACTGCTGAAGTCGCTGCAGCAAAAGATGGGCATGGCGATATTATTGATCACCCATGATCTCTCGATCGTGAGGCACTATGCCGATCATGTGGTGGTAATGCGCGACGGCAAAGAAGTCGAAGCCAACAGCACCGATATCATTTTCAATCACCCCACTGATGATTACACCCGCCAGCTTCTGGACGCAGATCCGGGGCCGGCACCCGCCCCCTGTGATGCAGATGCCGGAACGCTGCTCGACGTCAAGAATATCAATGTCACTTTCCCGATCACCCGAACGTTTTTCGGCAAGCCCAAAACCGTACTGCGCGCAGTCAAAGATGTCAGCCTGACGCTCCGGGCGGGTGAAACGCTGGGTATTGTCGGCGAGAGCGGTAGCGGCAAAACCACGCTGGGCATGGCGCTGCTCAAACTGACACGAAGCGAAGGTGATATCCGGTTTGGTGGTCGAGCAATTGGCGATCTGGATCAAAAGGCATTCAAGCCGCTGCGCAAGGATATTCAGATCGTGTTTCAGGACCCCTACGGCAGCCTGAGCCCGCGCATGTCGATTGGCGAAATCATTGGCGAAGGGTTGATGATCCACTTCCCGGATCAGAGCGATAAGCATTCGGCGATGATTACCCAGGCCCTGACGGATGTAGGTCTGGACCCCGCCGTTGCCGGGCGCTACCCCCATGAATTTTCCGGTGGCCAGCGCCAGCGTATCGCCATTGCCCGGGCACTGGTGCTGCAGCCTTCGCTGATTGTTCTGGACGAACCCACCTCGGCGCTTGACCGGACGGTACAGAAACAGGTCATCAATTTGTTACTCTCGCTTCAGCAACGTTACGGCCTGAGCTATCTTTTTATCAGCCACGATCTGGCGGTCGTCAGGGCACTCAGTCATCGCGTACTGGTGCTCAAGTCCGGTCAGGTTGTCGAATACGGTGATGCCGAGCAGGTCCTCAGGGCTCCGCAGCAGGCGTACACGCGCCAGTTACTCGACGCCGCTTTTTTCTATCAGGGGCCATCTGCCTTAGACGAATAGCGACTTAAATGACGCCGCAGATTCAGCGACAATGCGTCATCAACGATGAATCAGGAGATCATCCATGGGAATTTTGAAAGGAAAGCGGGCGCTGATTGTGGGCGTTGCCAGCAAACACTCCATCGCACACGGCATCGCGAAAGTCTTCCACGAACAGGGTGCGGAGCTCGCTTTTACCTACCAGAATGACAAACTTAAATCCCGGGTAGTCGAGTTTGCCGAAGGCTGGGGAAGCACACTGACTTTCCCCTGCGACGTGGCAAATGATGACGAAATAGACGCAGTTATCGCCGCTCTGGGCGAGCACTGGGACAGCATCGACATCATTATTCATGCTGTTGGTTTTGCGCCAGGCCACGAACTCAACGGTAACTATGTTGACGTCACGACCCGCGAAGGCTTCCGGATCGCTCATGACATCAGTTCTTTCAGCTTCGTTGCACTGGCAAAAGCTGCTCGCCCGCTTCTGAAAGACAGCAGCTCGCTGCTCACGCTCTCCTATCTGGGCGCTGAGCGTGTTCTGCCGAACTATAACGTCATGGGCCTCGCCAAGGCATCCCTTGAAGCCAATGTGCGCTATATGGCCGCCAGCCTCGGTCAGGATGGCATCCGGGTTAATGGTATTTCTGCCGGCCCCATCAAGACCCTTGCCGCCTCAGGCATCAAGAGTTTCCGTAAAATGCTGACTGAAAATGCCAAGCGTGCGCCCCTGCGTCGCAACGTCACCAAGGAAGAAGTCGGCAACTCCGCTGCCTTCCTGTGCTCCGATATGGCAAGCGGTATTACTGGCGAGATACTGTATGTCGATGCCGGTTTCAACATCACGGGCATGGGTGAGCTAGAAGAGTAATCCCCGCCCTTACCTTGATTCGGGCCTGATCCACAGGCTCGAATCAAGCTCACCGCTTTCACTGATTCTGCGCCCTCCTCCTGTTCCTCGAACTGCGTCACTGTTCCTCTGTGTAAACTTGAGTAATCTCCCGCCATCGGAGAGGAGTTCTGTTTATGCATCTGACGCTACGTTTGATTTGGGTACCGGCCCTTCTGGTACTGGCTTTATCTGGGTGTTCAAGTATCGGTTCGGCAATGAAAGCCAGTCCGTCTCTGGCCAATGCGACCGGATTTGCCGATATTCCCATGCCTTATCTCGAAGAGCGTTACGTTAACGAGAACTCTCATTTCATGGAGGTTAACGGCTACCGTATCCACTATCAGGACCAGGGCTCAGGTGAGACGATTATCCTGCTACACGGCATCTACTCCTCACTGCAGACCTGGGACGGCTGGACGGCCAAACTGAGCAAGCGCTACCGGGTCATCACGCTCAACATGCCGGGCTTTGGGCTTACCGGGGCACCTGAAAATCCAGATGATTTCGACGAAGACAGCATGGTGAATACCTTCGCCAAGTTTGTTGAACGTCTGGATCTTGAGAACTTTACCCTTGCAGGCAATTCCTACGGCGGTTTCATCGCTGCGCGCTATGCCGCGCAATACGCCAACCGCGTTGATCGGCTCGCACTACTTGACCCTTTCGGGTACCCCCAGGACACATCGTGGCTTGTAGGTTTCGGCACCTCTTTTCCAATCGCCTACCTGGCTCAATGGGTGCAACCGCCGCTGGTTATCACCATGAGTCTGCGAATGGCTTACGGCGACCCCAGAAGGATGACCGATGCCAATATCAGCCGCTACGTCCATATGTCACAACGGGAAGGTGCCAAACCCATCTATGTCAAAACGCTCGAAATGGTAGATGAGCGGGCTGAAAACGAGTCGCCCCTGCCCTTTTACCGGATCAAGGCACCGACACTACTGATGTGGGGTGATGACGACCCATGGGTGCCGGCATCATTGGCCGAGCGCTGGCTGAATGATGTGCCGCAGGCAAAGCTCGTCACCTACTCAGGGGTGGGGCATATTCCGATGGAAGAAATCCCGGCTGAAACCCTGAAGGATTTTGAAACCTTTTTAAGCCAGGGACTGACGCCTTTTTCCGACTCGCTGGCAGCAGCCAGAGAAAACGAACCGGACAGAAGTTAAAGATGCCCTGAACCAGGGCTGAAAAGCGCGGAAAGGTTCATGCCTCAGAACATGAACGGATAGCCGTTTGGGTTGATGCGCCAGGCAGAAGTCTAATCCTGGTCCTCCATTGCCCGTGCCACTAAATCCAACCACTCGACCAGGGCTGTGTCATCGGATTCAAGAATTTTGAGACCAACATTCCAGGACGCACTGCCCTGCGCCCGGCACCATACGACTTCCATCATCAACGGAAACCTCTCGCTACTATCACCCCGAGCCAACTCGATGGTAACCGGCAACAGTGCGCCTAATGGCAGCTTCAGTTTACTGATCAGGCGAACACCCGTTGCCGATAGATCCGTGGTATAGCAACTCAAAATGTCCGGGCCGGGCGTTGCCAGATCAGGTTCAGGCGATTCCAGCTCGATATGCGCCATTGCGCGGGCGCTCAAACGAAACTCACTGCGCTGATCCTGGCCCGCGCCCTGTGATGCGTCCAAATCGTAGTCAGGTAACGCTGACTCTGATGATGAAGAATCTGGTGATGGATAATCTGATGATGTCATGTGCGTCCCACCCTGATACGCCCCACTACCCGTGACAGTGTATCTTCAAATTCCGCCTCGCTACTGAGTGTTTTCGCAGCGCCGGAAACGATCAATTCGATCAATGCGGCCGAGGTATATTCCGTCCGGTTCAACCCAAGCCGGTCAACAAAAACCAACTTGTCAGTTGCGTTGAGTCGCACCGCAAGCTTCAGCTTCAGCGCCTCTATGGGTAATCCGTCTGACGGTTTCTCGGATGCCGCCGTCGGTTCCAATGCTATCCAGCTACCCAGTTTAAGCGCGTCAACTTTCGCGCGCGCCGCCTCATATAACTCCCGCGATAATCGCTCAGCTTCTGCTGCCTCAACGGCCTGTTGTTCCTCGGCTTGCAGTTGGAGGGCCTTTTCGGCTTCCGCCGCACGCAAGGCTTCTGCCTCAAGGCGCGCCTGTTCCGCTTTGGCGCGCGCCACACGCAAGGCTTCCGCCTGAGCTTCCGCCTTGGCTTTCGCTTCACGTCGCTTTTCAACTTGCGATCGGAGTACCTGTACCAACGCCGCTATGGTTTGATCGACAACAGCGCCAAAAGGATTCAAATCCGGTAGACGGCGAATGTCGCCCTTTTTCAAACCAGCTTCGAACTCAGGCCAATCCATCAGGCCCAATTTAACGCCCTCTCCGTTCGTCATCAGGACGTCCTGGGAATCTTCGAGCAACGTCAGAAAGTAAAGCCGTTGCTCATCTTCATCCGAACCCTTTACAAACCATTGCCCTGTGTACCCAGCGGCAGCACTTGTGTCGGTCGCAGACAGGTTGAGCCAACGTTCGTCAACATGGCGCTGTTCCACGGGCACCAGATCAAGCGGTTGGCCCCGCAACCGCGCCACCATCACGGCCTCCAGACCGCTTAGCGAACTCTCCGGCAGAGGATCAGGTTGAATACGGCTCCAGACCTCCCGTACCTTGTCGCTGAGGTGCTCACCGACCTGATACAGTTTGTCGCGCTCGTTATCAGAAAGCGCCGGATCTGCTATCCATACGATCCACTCAAGCAGCTTGTTGGCGTGCCTCACATTGTCGCTGGTCAATCCGTCCTTCCAGGCGGCCTGTCGCAACAACGGGGTCCAGATAGTCGATATGAAGTCGATCACGTCAGCCGGTAGCTTTCGGTTTCCGAGAGCTCTTGCCACAAGCGCCCGGGACATCTGGTCCGCGGCGCGCTGGCGCGATGCGCCCTGTTCGGTCTCCAGCAGCCTTGTTCGGAGTTTGCCGATGCGTCCTTCTTTCTGCAGCTGGTCCTGACGCCACTGCGTCGCGAATCGTTCAAATGCCTCCATTGAGCGATCACCGAAACACTGATCAGCAACCACTACCAACTCATCGAGCTGCGCGAGTAACTGCCTAGCGGCCCGCCCTCCGGAATCGCTCCAACCGCGCAGGCTTTGCAACCCGTCCAGCCACTGGCGAAGCACACTTTCATCGGTGAGACCCTGCTCGCCGTGTACCTCTATCTGCCAGGCCAGCAAAAAGCGCAGACGCGCGATCCGTTGCACCAGAGACACGTGTAGCCCGGATGTCTTGAGGAATACATCCATCACCCTGTCGGCAAGATAGGCTGCGTTTACCTGGCGAACTGACCAGGTCATCTTCACAGCGTTCAGAACATTAATAACCCGCTCATTGCGCTGTTCTGTCCAGCAGGAGTGCAAAAGCGGCAACCAGTCAGGTATGTCTGCGTCAGCGGGCTTGCCGGCAGGATAGGGAAGTTCGGGTACACGAATATTGGTTAGAATGGCGCGAATGACGTCATTACTGTCGTTTCGGGAGGATGCCTCCTGTTTCATCGCCATAAAATCTGAATATCCCGAAAAAATAATGCCACAGTACCGAACTCAAGCTGGGAAATGCGAAGGTCATTGATCACTATTATTCGAGCACGGGCTCGGCGCCACGTCTATACGCTCATTGTGGCAGTGTGTCACAAATGCCTTAAAAGCCCTATTACACCGCGCTCCAATTGCATTGAGAAGAGTATTGTCGCAGTATAATCGGCCTTCTAATTATCATGAGATAACAACGACAGTAGAATAGAAATCCAGACGTTTGCAGCGCTTTAATACCCCGCATCGAATCCTGTCTCAGGCTATTCTTTTAATTTGGGTCCACATTAAGTTATCGCAGCAACCTATTGATTTTATACTACTGCTGATTCTGGAGAGAACCGCGCAATGTCTGACAAGCAAATCGAGAATATTAACGTGGCAAGTCAGGAACCCCTGATCACACCCGAGGCCCTGAAACAAGAGATGCCCATGTCTCCCCGCGCAGAAGCGACGGTGACAACTGGCCGGCAGACCATCAATAACATTCTTGATGGCAAAGACCATCGTCTGTTTATCGTCGTCGGCCCCTGCTCTATTCACGATATCAAGGCGGCACGGGAATATGCCGAGCGGCTGAAGAAGCTCAGCGATGAACTCAGCGACACCCTGTACATTGTCATGCGGGTCTATTTTGAGAAGCCGCGTACCACCATCGGCTGGAAAGGTCTGATTAACGACCCGCACCTGAACGACTCATTCAACATCGAACAGGGTCTCCACATTGGGCGTCGTCTTTTGCTGGACATTGCAGAACTGGGCCTTCCCACCGCCACCGAGGCGCTGGATCCCATTTCTCCCCAGTATCTCCAGGATACAATTTCCTGGTCAGCCATTGGCGCGAGAACCACTGAATCCCAGACGCATCGGGAAATGAGCAGCGGTCTGTCAATGGCCATTGGCTTCAAAAACGGTACCGATGGCAGTCTTGATGTTGCCGTTAACGCCATGAAGTCTGTCTCACATCCACACAGCTTCCTTGGTATCGATCAGAAAGGCCAGGTTTCAATCATTCGCACCCGGGGCAACGCATATGGTCACGTGGTATTGCGCGGCGGTGGAGGCAAACCAAACTACGACTCCGTCAACGTTGCCCTGTGCGAAAAAGAACTCGAGAAGACCGGTCTGCGTAAAGCGCTGATGGTGGACTGCAGCCACGCCAACTCCAGCAAAGATCCGGCCATTCAGCCCCTGGTCATGCAAGATGTTGCCCACCAGATTATCGAGGGCAACAAGTCGATCATGGGCCTGATGGTTGAAAGTCATCTGAACTGGGGCAGCCAATCCATCCCCGCAAACCTGGACGACCTGAAGTACGGCGTCTCGATTACCGACGCCTGTATTGACTGGGAAACCACCGAAAAGGCACTGCGCGAGATGGCAGAGAAGCTCAGAGACGTGCTACCAAAACGGCTTGAGAATAAAGCCTGAACCTCGAAAAGCTCAGGTTCCAGTTACTAAAAAGCCCGCATTTGCGGGCTTTTTAGTATGCGATAAAGAAACATGCGCTGACCGCGCGAGCTTCTCTACCGGTTAAGCCAATCCAGTTTCCCTCTCAGCTTAACCACTTCGCCAACGATAATTAAGGTCGGTGCTCGCACCTCACTGCGCTCAACAACACCGGCAATGGATTCAAGTGAGCCGGTTACAACAGTTTGTTCGGGGGTCGTCCCCTTGGACACAAGGGCAACGGGCATATCGGCTGGCATACCATGCTTGATAAGCTCGCTGGCAATGACCGGCAGGCCCACCAGACCCATGTAAAAGACCAGTGTCTGATTGGACTGGACGAAATCGTTCCAGGGTAAATCGCAGGTGTTGTTTTTGAGGTGGCCCGTCACAAAACGCACGGACTGGGCGTAATCACGGTGTGTCAGCGGGATACCAGCATACGCAGAACACCCCGATGCAGCGGTAATTCCCGGTACCACCTGGAATTTCAGGCCGGCTTCAGCGAGCGATTCGATCTCTTCACCCCCGCGCCCGAAAATGAAAGGATCACCGCCCTTGAGCCGAACCACGGTGCGCCCTTCCTTCGCCAGCTCAACCAGTCGCTGATTGATCTGATCCTGAGGCACAGTATGGTTTGAACGCTGTTTACCCACATGAATCATCTCAGCGTCAGCTCTGACTCGCGCCAGGATTTCTTTCGAAACCAGACGGTCGTAAAGCACGACGTCCGCCTGCGCGATTACTCTCAACGCCTTGACGGTCAGCAAATCCGGATCACCGGGGCCAGCACCAACGAGATACACTTCACCTTCCGAGCGTCCGGCTGCTGCAGCATCAATGCGGGCCTGAATCTCCCCATGGATCTCGTCGTCTGCCATCTGGTGTGCGCGATTCACGAGCGGACCGTCAAGAAGACCGTACCAGAATGTCCGGCGCTGATGAGGCGTGGTCAACTTTGACTTGAGATCTCCCTGCGAAACCATGGCTTCAAGAGTAGATGCGATTCCCTGTGGCAACAATGTATCGAGCTTTTGTCGAAACCAGTTAGCTACCGTCGGCCATCGACCTGCCGTATCAACCGAAATCCTCAACGGCCCACGATTGATCGTGGCTGGAAACTGAACTCTTGCCATTGGATGCCGGGTTGGAGACCAGACCATCACCCTGGGGCCTGCCCGCTCTATCCATTTGATGTCTTCTTCGGGATCACCGGTTTCAACCAACAACAGACTGACAGGGAACGCATCAGTCAGTGACTTCGGTAGCGCTTCCAGGCGGCCACCGTCAGGGGCGTCCTCAGGCATGGCCTGATGACCGTACCAGATAATATCAGCCCCCTGCTCCGAGCAGATCCGCGCCTTGGCCTGCAGGCGCAGCCCTTCGCCGATACAGCCGATAACCGGATCGTCCAGGTTCACGGTCAAAGAAAGACTCACATCATGCTCCTTATACTGCGATCAGGCCGGGATGCCTCAGGGTTCGATCCGTTCAGCACCGTCCATGTAGGGCCTGAGTACTTCAGGAACACGAATGCTGCCGTCCGCCTGTTGATAGTTCTCGAGTACAGCAACCAGCGTGCGACCTACAGCCAGTCCGGAACCGTTAAGCGTATGCACCAGTTCGTTTTTCCCGGTTTCGGGGTTCTTCCAGCGAGCCTGCATGCGACGCGCCTGAAAATCCCGGGTGTTGCTGCAAGATGAAATCTCACGGTATTTATCCTGGCCTGGCAACCACACTTCCAGATCATAGGTTTTTGCAGCAGAGAAACCGATGTCGCCGCCACACAACGCCACTACCCGATACGGTAGCTCGAGCTTTTGCAGGATCGCCTCAGCGTGACCGGTCAGTGCTTCCAGTGCAGCGTCAGACTGATCAGGCTGAACGATATGAACCATCTCGACTTTATCGAACTGATGCTGCCGTATCATGCCTCGGGTATCACGCCCATAAGATCCAGCTTCACTGCGGAAACAGGGCGTATGACTGACAAATTTAAGCGGGAGTTCATCAGCGGTGAGAATAGTGTCCGCCACCAGGTTGGTGGCAGGCACTTCAGCAGTCGGGATCAGGTAAAGGCCGTTTTCACCTTCCATGCGAAACAGGTCTTCTTCGAACTTGGGAAGCTGGCCTGTGCCAAATAGTGTGTCAGCGTTGACCAGATAAGGCACATAAATCTCCGCATACCCGTGCTCCGCGGTATGCGTATTGATCATGAATTGAGCCAGTGCGCGGTGCAATCGGGCGATCTGCCCCCGCATAACGGTAAAGCGGGACTGAGCCAGTCGTGTGCCTGTTTCAAAATCGAGGCCATTGGCGCCGCCACCCAGGTCAACATGGTCTTTTGGCTCAAAATCAAAAGTCGGGATTGTGCCCCACTGCCTAATCTCGACATTGTCGTCTTCATCTTTACCTGCCGGTACTGACTCATCCGGAATATTGGGAATACCGGCGAGAAACTGGGTGATCTCCTCCTGCAGAACACGCAATTCCTGCTCCGCATCCGCCTTCTGAGCTTTCAGGTCGTCGACAACGTCCAGCAACGGCTGGATATCTTCGCCAGCGGCCTTGGCTTTGCCAATCGATTTTGATCGTTTGTTCTGCTCGCTCTGAAGCTCTTCGGTTTTGACCTGAAGTGTGCGACGACGTGATTCCAGAGATTGGAAATTTTCTGTATCAAACACGTAATTGCGAACCGCCAGGCGTTTGGCGATGTCCTCAGTCTGGCTTCGAACAAGTTTTGGATCGAGCATGATCGTCCTGTAAAAATCGGGTGGAAAGAATACGGCGCGCTACAACGTCGCAGTGCAGTTGTTGGGCTTGCGCATAGTATACCGTCACGAAATCCCTGTACCACCGATGCAAGCCGTGGAGCGCGGATTTATTGTGTGGTGAGAAGCAAAAAAGCGCAAAAACACTGTTATATGACCAGCGGAACCTGGAGGCAAAACAGCTTCAATCAGGATCATGCGGTGAAGATGGATAGCGCTGCACTGCGCTTTCCCTGTTCCAGGCATCAAGCCGCTCCCGCTTTTCGCTGAGGCGAATCTCAAGGCCTCGACGAACCGGCTCGTAATAGCGGGTGTTCGCGATAGGCTCAGGCAGATAGGCCTCTCCTGCAGCGAAAGCTTCAGGCTCGTCATGGGCGTAGCGGTATTCTTTGCCATGCCCCATCGTTTTCATCAGCGAGGTCGGTGCATTTCGGATATGAACCGGCACCTCGTAATCGGGTTGCTCGCGAATATCCGCCATGCATCGGTTGAAGGCGCTGTAAACCGCATTGCTCTTGGGCGCGAGCGCGAGATAGGTCACCGCTTGTGCCAGCGCCAACTCGCCCTCAGGTGACCCTAGTCGCTCCTGTATATCCCATGCGTCCAGGCTAAGCCGAAGCGCCCGCGGATCGGCATTGCCGATGTCTTCGCTTGCGATTCTGACCAGGCGGCGGGCAACATAGACAGGGTCGCAACCGCCATCGAGCATTCGGCACATCCAGTACAGCGAAGCATCGGGATCGGAGCCCCGAACAGACTTATGCAAGGCTGAAATCTGATCGTAAAAGACGTCACCGTGTTTATCGAACCGGCGCAAGCTGGACTGCATTACCTGCTGCAATACGTCCTCTGTCAGCTCGGGAACGTCACCTTCTGCAGCGGGCTCCGCCAGATCAGCTGCAATTTCAAGGGTATTCAATGACCGGCGCGCATCGCCGTTGGCGGACGTGGCAATGATATCGAGTAGCTCCGCAGGCACGACAAGTTTGTCTTTCAGCCCCTCGGGGTCGGCCAGTGCTCGCTGCATCAGACCGATAAGATCCGGCTTCTCGAGATTTTTGAGTACATAAACCCGGGTTCGGGAGAGCAAGGCGCTGTTGAGTTCAAAGGAGGGGTTTTCTGTCGTAGCGCCAACGAAGATCACGGTGCCGTCTTCGATATGAGGCAGGAACGCATCCTGCTGACTCTTGTTGAATCGATGCACTTCATCGACAAACAGCAGGGTATCGCGCCCCTCGACTTGCTGCCGGTTGCGCGCGCGCTCTACTGCTGCGCGAATGTCCTTAACGCCACTAAGCACTGCCGAAAGGCTTTCGAAGGCGGTGTCAGCCGTATCGGCGAGCAGTTTGGCAAACGTGGTTTTGCCTACCCCGGGCGGGCCCCAGAGAATCATTGAGTGTAGCTGACCATCCTCAACCGCTTTTCTCAGCGGTTTGCCCGGGCCCACAAGATGCTGCTGCCCGGCATAGTCAGACAATTGTCTGGGTCGCATGCGAGCCGCCAGCGGCTCATAGCCGCGGCGCTCTTCAAACAGGCCTTCCTGCATTAATTCTTGCTCGAAATAACATCCACTGAATCAGGATATTCGAGTTTGAACACGCTGTCAGCGACCGCTTCATTCACTTTGACGTCCTGAAAACTGAGAATGCTGATCTGCCCCAGCGAATCCCGCAAGCGCATATCGGACAGCGAGCCATCGCGGAAGCGCAGTCGCAGCGAAACAAACAAGGAATCAGAGTTCTTGGGCTCAAGCACATACTCGTCATAGCCCTTGTCACTGACTTTCTCAGTGACATTGTAGGCTTCGGCAAGGTTGCTGACTTCGCCGCTAAGCAGCAAGGCCGGTGTTGAGCTCATCTGAGAATCCATCGGCTTTACCGTGACTTGCTCAAGATCCGGATCATAAACCTCGACGTTCTTGCCATCCGCCGCGATAGTCTGAGCAAAGGGTTGCTCCGATTTCCAGTAGAACAGCCCGGGGCGTTTCGCTTTCAGGCTGCCACGCGTTTCCTGAACCTTGTCACCACCGCCATCGACAACGACCTGGATAAAATCTGCCTGGAAGGTTCGATAAGTTGCGAGTTTTTCCGCCAGTCTGGCTGTCGCATCCTTTCCGCCTTCGGCTGCTGCGACGCCAGCCCATGACAACATCAGGGAGGACAACATAACCAACCACAGTCTCAGGGAACGTTTCATTCGTGAATCTACTCCTAATCTCGCGGGGGTGGTGACGCCAAAACTTCCCTGGCGCCATTATTGCCGGCCGAACTGACCACACCGGAAGCTTCCATGGCTTCGACGAGGTTAGCGGCGCGGTTATAACCTATCTTGAACTTGCGCTGGACCGAAGAAATCGACACCCGGCGCCCTTCTGTTACGAAAGCCACAGCCTCATCAAACAGCGAGTCACCTTCGCTGTCGCCACCGTCCGACAAACTGGGCACACCGGGAAGGCTTTCACCTTCAGCCCCATTCAGTACGTCATCGACATATACCGGCTCACCGCGTTCCTTCCAGGCATTGACGACGCGATGCACTTCATCGTCATCGACGAAGGCGCCGTGGACCCGTACCGGCAGTCCTGAGCCGGGCGGCAGATACAGCATGTCACCGTGCCCCAGCAGTTGCTCGGCACCGCCCTGGTCAAGAACCGTCCTCGAATCGATTTTCGACTGCACAGAGAAAGAAATACGGGTCGGAATATTGGCCTTGATCAAGCCGGTAATCACATCCACCGATGGGCGCTGCGTTGCCAGAATAAGGTGGATACCGGCTGCCCGGGCTTTTTGCGCGATGCGGGCAATCAGTTCCTCAACTTTTTTGCCAACAATCATCATCATGTCGGCAAACTCGTCAATCACCACTACGATGAACGGTAAACTTTCCAGCTCTGGTCGGGATTGCTCATCGTTATCCAGGTATTCGTCCGGCTTCCACAGCGGATCAAGAATCGGTTCACCGGCAGCTGCGGCGTCTTTAACTTTGCGATTGAAGCCCGCAAGGTTACGAACGCCCAATTGAGCCATCAGACGGTATCGGCGCTCCATCTCGGCAACACACCAGCGCAGCCCGTTTGCGGCCTCTTTCATGTCGGTCACTACCGGCGCCAGCAAATGCGGGATACCGTCATAAATGCTCAACTCCAGCATTTTCGGATCCACCATGATGAATCGCACTTCATCAGGCGTAGCCTTTAACAGAATGCTCAGAATCATGGCGTTAACACCGACCGACTTACCCGAGCCTGTCGTACCGGCTACCAACAGGTGCGGCATTTTGCCAAGGTTTGCAGTCATCGGATTGCCACCGATGTCATTGCCCAGCGCCAGCGTTAACGGAGATGAAGGTTCCTGGAACGCCTGGGAGGCCAGCACTTCCCGAAGGCGCACAATTTCCCGCTCTTCGTTGGGAATCTCGATCCCTACAACCGACTTGCCCGGAATCACCTCTACAACCCGAACGCTGATTACAGCGAGCGATCGTGCCAGGTCTTTTGCGAGATTGGAGATGCGACTGACCTTGACCCCTGCCGCAGGCTTGATTTCGAACCGGGTAATAACCGGACCGGGATTTACCTCGACAACTTCCACGCTGACGCCGAAGTCAGACAGCTTCTCCTCAACCAACCGGGACATATGCTCGAGCGCTTCCGTTGAATACCCACTCTTCTTGTTGGTATCCGGCGGATCAAGCAGTGTGATCGGAGGAATGACACACTCCATATCGTCGAACAGCGACGGCTGGCTGTTTTTGTCTTTCGGCTTGCCAGGCTCTTCTTTTCGCTTGAAAGGCGAAATACGCACAGATTTGGCTTCAGTCTCTGCCGAAGCCGTCCGCGCGGTTTTGGCCTCTGTTTGAGGTGCGCGAGCACGAGGAGCAGGTCGTGCGTCCTCCGGCTCGGTTGCCGAAAAGCCTCCGATATTTGATGACTCAAAACTATCGTCAGCAGCAAGCCCGTCAACACTTGGCTCCATGCGAGGCAAGACCGGGTAGGCTCCATCCGTCTTTGGCGAGCGCCGGAACAACGATTTGATCCAGCCAAATCGCTCCCTGCCGCCCTCTTCGTCGTCACTTTCGACCCGGGAGTTGATCAGCGGCGGCTCTGGCCGTGACGGTTTTGCGGGCTCGGGTTTTCGATTGGCTGCGGCGGGTTCATCATAGGCTTCATCGTCTGCATTGCCGCTGAAACGCGCTTTAAGCCATTCGGAAAGCCTCAGTGTACTGCCGCCCAACAGGTCCATTACCCGGAACCAGGAGAGCCCCGAAAAGACCGTCAATGCGAAAAGAAAAATCGCAACCAGAATCAGCGTTGCCGCGGGTAAATTGAACGCGCTCACCATCGCTTCAGAGACTTCAGCTCCCAACACACCACCGGAACTGCTATCAAAACCGAGGATGGAGTAAAGCGACAACAGGCTTGTTGCGCTCAGCAGAATCAGCAAAAAGCCGCCGAAACGCAGCCCGAAAAGCGGCCAGTGCAAATCTAGGGATTCGTTGCGGTGACGGATCAATAAATAGGCGTAGAAGCCGACCATGACAGGAAACAGGTATCCGACCTGACCGAAGAAATCGATCAGCAAACTGGCAACCCAGGCTCCCGTGCGGCCCGCATAGTTTGCGACGCTGCTAACATCGTGACCAACACTCGCCCAGCCGGGATCGCTGGCGCTATAGGAGGTCAGCGCCATCAAAAGGTAAATGCACAGCACGACCAGCGTGATCAGCGCGCCCTCGCGGCCACCCTGGGCAAGCAGCTTCTGAAACCGTTGCTGCTTGGCCGTTAAGTGCTTTTCTTTGCCTTGATTCGTCTTTTTGCGTTCTGACATGGACTCGCTTTGGCTCGATTGCCGAGCAGGCTTGTTATGACTTTACCGTTAAGCCCTTATCGGGCCAGCGCATCCAGACCGCGAGCCAGATCGGCCTTGAGGTCATCTATCGCCTCAATACCAACGGAAACCCGGATCAGGTTTTCTGTTATACCTGCGCTCACTTTATCCTCGGCAGAGAGGCGCCCATGCGTGGTCGTCTCCGGATGCGTAATCGTCGTCTTCACATCACCGAGGTTGGCGGTGATCGAGATAATCTGTGTCGCGTCAATCACTGACCAGGCAGCTTCGCGCCCTCCCCTCACCTGAAACGCCAGCACCCCGCCAAAACCACTTTGCTGCTTCTTTGCCAGCTCGTGTTGTGGGTGCGATTCAAGACCGGAGTAGTACACACGTTCCACCTCTGGCCGGGCCTCAAGCCAACGGGCCAACTCTAACGCATTCTCGCAGTGAGCACGCATACGGATCGGTAAGGTTTCCAGACCCTTATGGAACACCCAGGCATTAAACGGACTCATTGTTGGCCCTGCTGATCGCAAGAAACCGTAAACTTCATCCATCAACTTGTTCGTCCCGACGACTACGCCGCCAATGCAACGCCCTTGCCCATCAAGATACTTGGTCGCCGAATGCACCACTATATCTGCACCAAATTCAAAAGGCCGCTGGAGTACGGGTGTGCAGAAACAGTTATCCACTACAAACAATGCGTCATGCTGGTGTGCAAGATCTGCGAGCGCCTGCATATCAGCGACTTCACTGAGCGGATTGGACGGCGTTTCAATAAACAGCAAACGGGTGCTATCGCTCACTGCCGCCTTCCAGGCATCGAGATCGGTCAGCGAGACGAAGGTAGTTTCAACACCGAATTTAGCAAGGAATTTCTGGAACAGCACATTGGTTGTTCCAAAAACCCCTCGGGAACACACGACATGATCCCCTTGCTGCAACAATGCCATACAGGTGCTGAGAATCGCGGCCATACCTGAGGCCGTGGCTACCGCACGTTCGCCGCCCTCCATCGCAGCGATACGGGCTTCGAACGCCTGCACTGACGGATTGGTAAAGCGGGAGTAGATGTTACCCGGCTCGTCGCCACCAAAACGCGCAGCGGCCTGCGCCGCGCTGCCATAGACAAAACTCGACGTCGGGAAAATAGCGTCGCTATGTTCAAGCTGGTCTGTGCGGATCTGACCTGCCCTGACGGCAAGCGTATCAACCGATACACCCTCAAGATCAGATTCGGGAATCAGTACATGCTCGTCGCGAACTCGGGTCATATGCACTCGCTCCCAATATCAGTCGTCGTCATTGTGAAGATCGATAATTCCGTTTTCAGTCATCGCACCGGGCGATTTCTGCAGCTTTTTGGCATCACTGCGCTGATTCTCAAGATTACTCAGATAAGCAGCATCAATATCGCCGGTAATGTACTTGCCATCAAACACCGAGCACTCCCATCCCTCGATTTCAGGATTCACGTCGTTCACGCAAGCAATAAGGTCTTCAAGATCCTGATAGACAAGCCAGTCAGCGCCAATCAAGGTCCGGATTTCCTCTACCGAACGGTCATGAGCAATCAACTCATTGGCGGCCGGCATATCAATGCCGTAAACGTTGGGATAGCGTACCGGAGGCGCAGCTGATGCGAAGTAAACACGACGGGCGCCCGCATCCCTGGCCATCTGTACGATTTCCTCACAGGTGGTGCCGCGAACGATTGAATCGTCGACCAGCATGACGTTCTTGTCCCGGAACTCGAGATCAATCGGGTTCAGTTTCTGGCGTACCGATTTTTTGCGCAGTGTCTGGCCGGGCATGATAAAGGTACGGCCGATATAGCGATTCTTGATAAACCCTTCCCTGAATTTCACTCCCAGTCGGTGTGCCATCTGCATCGCAGAGGTGCGGCTGGTATCGGGAATCGGTATGACCACGTCAATATCATGATCCGGGCGTTCCCTCAGCACTTTGTCTGCAAGGGTTTCACCCATCCGTAAGCGAGCCTTGTACACCGACACCTTGTCCAGAATGGTGTCCGGGCGCGCAAAATAGACATGCTCGAAAATACAGGGGACCAGGTGTGGTTTTTCAGCGCACTGCTGTGTGTAAATGGTGCCATCGGTTTCGATATAAACCGCTTCGCCCGGTGCTATATCCCGCACCAGACGGAAGCCCGCAGCATTGAGCGCGACACTTTCAGAGGCAATCATGTATTCCGTACCGGCTTCGGTTTCCCTCACGCCGTAACAGGCGGGCCGGATACCATTAGGATCCCGGAATCCAACGATACCGTAACCGGTAATCATCGCGATGGCGGCATAAGCGCCCTTACAACGATCATGCACGGCACGGACTGCAGCAAAGATCTCGTCTTTGGTCGGGTCCAGCTTGCCCTGTTTCTGAAGCTCGTGCGCGAACACGTTGAGCAGAACTTCGGAATCAGAGTTGGTATTGATATGGCGAAGATCTGTGCGGAACAGATCCCGACTCAGCTCATCCGCATTGGTCAGATTTCCGTTATGGGCCAGCGTAATGCCGTAAGGGCTGTTGACATAAAACGGCTGCGCCTCGGCAGAGCTTGCACTGCCTGCGGTCGGATAGCGCACATGGCCGATGCCAACGTTCCCTACCAGACGACGCATGTGCCGGGTGCGGAATACATCCCTCACCAGCCCATTGTCCTTGCGCAGATAAAACCGGTCATCCTGAAAGGTTACGATGCCGGCCGCGTCCTGGCCCCGGTGCTGAAGAACCGTCAATGCATCATACAGCGTCTGATTGACGTTTGAGGTGCTTACGATACCGACAATGCCACACATGCGTGTTTACTTCTCCAGGTCAGAAATAACATTTGCGCCCTTGGAAACCTGCCTGGCAGTCTGCACAGACTCTTCAGTCGGACCAAGAAAACGCTCAAACTCATCCCCGAACGTACGCCGGGACCATTGTTCAACTACTGCAAGCCGGTCAATCATGACCGACTCCTGCCACCAGGTATCGCGTGACAAGGGTGTATACCGGACCAGGGCAATGGCGACCACGACGACAATCAGTCCTCGTAACAGGCCAAAGACCATCCCCAGAACCCGATCCGTGGCTGACAGGCCGGAAGCCTTGATCAGCTGACCAATCAGGTTATTAATAACCGCGCCCACTATAAGAGTACCAAAAAACAGGATCGCAAACGCCGCCACCAAGCGCACCAGTGGTGTTTCAACGGTACTTTCAAGAAGGGACTGCATTTGTGGGTGAAAGGTACGGGCGATAATGAATGCGCCAACCCAGGTCACAAGAGAAAGGGCTTCCCTGACAAACCCTCTTTTCAGGCTAATCAGGGTTGATATGGCAATGATGGTAATAATTACCCAGTCAATCCAGATCAACGCATCCATGGAGCTACTCAGCAGACAAATTCAGAAGCGCGGATTCTATCAGGAAACCGGGACACACTATACCTTGAACACAGACGGATGCTGTGATTAGGCATCACCAATCAAGTCGAGTTGCAATTCAGCAGAAACGGCTCTTCACATCAAAGCGAGTGGCTACTTGCCACCCGACGTCACAAGACTGTTAAGCGAGAACGATTTATCAAGTTTGGCTTTAGCCGAACGGGCGTCATCCTCGCTCGCAAACGGGCCGGAAAAGACGCGGGACAGACTGGCTCCCTCGCGATCAACTGACTGAATATAAGCATCGTACCCCTGCTCTCTGACCTTATCGCGCAGGCGCTTTGCGTTGTCAGCATTACCGAAGCTGCCGAGCTGAACCAACCAGGCGCCATCGAGAACTTTCGAGTATTGGGGGTCTTTCTCAGGAGCAGGCTCTGGCTTGCTTTCTGCGGCAGGTGCCGGTGATGGCGCCGGGGCAGCGACTGCTGGAGCAGTCTCGGGTTCCGGCTCACTTACTTCGGGCGCTGGTTCAGGAGCGGGCTCAACGTTACGCGTTCCAGAAGTGCCTTCTTGAAGGGTATAGGCAGGAGCCTTCTGGTCAGGTTCAGGCATCTGGCCCGACATTGTTTCAGGCTCAGTACCTTCAGGGTCTGCCATTTCAGGCGGCGCCTCGTTGTCCATCGAGGGGAACGCGGGCTCTTCCGGCAGATCAATGACCCGGGACTGCCGCTCTGTATGCGGTTCGTCAAAAAGCATGGGAACAAAAATAACGGCCAGGGAAACCAGGACCAAGGCACCAACAATACGCTGCTTCAAACCATCCACAGGAAGCTGTCCTCTGTGTTCGGGGGATTCTGTCGCGATACTACCGCCACAGCGTAAGGAACACAAAGGCGGGCCGACAGAATGACGGAACTTTAAGATACTTATCGCATTTTCGCACACTCAATGGCATAAACTCGCCACTCACGATCAGGGTGCTGCGAGCGCCTTCTGCGCCTCGGCGACGGTATAAAACGAACCGAAAACCAGCACGCAGTCGTCGGCGCCGGCATCTGCGATTGCGGCCCGCAGAGCGGAGGCAACGTTGTCGGCTGTTTGTACGATGCAACCAGCCGGAAGAACCGAGCCCGCCATCTGCTGCAGTTGATCAATCGGCAAACTGCGCGGCACATCCAGTGAGGTGATATACCAACTATCCACCACTTCGGCCATAGCGGCCATGACACCCGCACTGTCCTTGTCGGATAGGCACGCATACACCGCGTGAACCTTGCCTGAAAGGTTAAGCTCGCGAACCTGACTACTCAACCACCTGGCCGCATGGGGGTTATGTCCCACATCCAGCACCACGTGGGGTGATGTCCCGCGCTGCTCGAAGCGGCCCGCCAACACCACCTTGCCGATAGATTCGGAAATCAGAGGGGACGGTGTCTCCGGGCTCAGAATACGCATGGCCTGCACCGCAGCTGCCAGACTTTTAACCGGGAGCCGGTTGGTGGGCCAAGTCGCCTGCCAACTGCCTCCTTCGCTCTCAAATCGGGTCGAGCCCCCGAGATTGTCGACGCGGTAATCAATGCCGTAGCGTTTCAGCTGAACACGCTGGGCAGCGGCCTGCTGTAAAACTGATCGTGGCGGATCTTCGTCGGCATATATTGCAGCCTGATCTGGTCGCAGTATCCCTGCCTTTTCAAACCCAATCGTATCTCTGTCATTGCCGAGCCAGGCGACATGATCGATATCAACGGATGTGAGAATGGCAAGATCCGCATCCAGCACGTTCACGGCATCCAGCCGACCACCGAGCCCTACCTCCAGAATCCAGTCTTCTACACCTGCATTGGCGAGCGCAACAAATGCCGCCAGTGTGCCAAACTCGAAATAGGTCAGACTGACATTCTTGCGCGCCTGCTCAACTGCTTCAAAGGCGGATACCAGAACCTCATCTGAAACATCGGTACCATTAATCCGGACGCGTTCGTTGTAGCGCAAAAGGTGCGGCGAGGTGTAAGCCCCAACAGACCGACCCGAATCGAGCAGAAGTCGCTCAAGCGCAGCGACAGTACTGCCCTTTCCGTTGGTGCCGCCGATGGTGATGATTCGCGCATCGGGCCGCCGTGGAAACAGGCGGCGAAGTACCATCAGGACACGATCAAGCCCAAGGTCTATTTCGGTAGGATGAAGTGCTTCGAGATAGCTCAGCCAGAGATCCAGCCCCGCTCCTTTCTCAGGACGCTGGGGCATCTGTCGATTCCGGTGCAGGCTGATCAGGTTTGATGCCTTCAAGGTCGATGGCTGCTTCCGCCTCAGGCTGGTCCTGACCGGTAAGCTTGGCGAGTACAGACGCTATTTTGAAGCGCATCTCATGCCGGTGGACAATCATGTCCAGCGCGCCATGCTCCAACAGGAATTCACTGCGCTGAAAACCTTCTGGCAGCTTCTCACGCACGGTCTGCTCAATAACACGGGGCCCGGCAAAACCAATCAGCGCGTATGGCTCGGCAATATTGAGGTCGCCCAGCATCGCAAGGCTCGCCGAAACACCACCAAAAACAGGGTCCGTCAGCACAGAGATATAGGGGATACCTTCCTGCTTCATCCGCTCCAGTACCGCAGCGGTCTTGGCCATCTGCATCAACGAAAGAATCGCTTCCTGCATGCGAGCGCCGCCACTGGCAGAAAAACAGACCAGCGGTATGCGCTCTTCAAGCGCGATGTTGGCAGCGCGAACAAATTTTTCGCCCACCACCTGACCCATTGAACCGCCGAGGAAGTTAAACTCAAACGACACCGCAACCAATGGGATGCCCAGCGTGCGGCCTTTCATCGCAATCAAGGCGTCTTTTTCGCCCGTCGCTTTCTGGTTTTGGGCCAGGCGCTCTTTGTAGCGCTTACTGTCTTTGAACTTCAGGCGATCCCAGGGCTCCAGCTCTGCCGCAATCTCTTCCCGTCCGTCTTCGTCGAGAAAAATATCAAGACGCCGGCGGGCTGAGACCCGCAAGTGGTGCTCGCACTTCGGACAGACATCAAGGTTCTTGTCCAGCTCGGGTTTGTAGAGAAACGCACCGCACTTCGGGCATTTTTTCCAGAGCCCTTCTGGCACGCTCGTTCTCTGTTTGGAGTCCGAGCGAATCATGCTCGGCATGATCTTATCCAGCCAGTTACTCATGATGTCATCCTGTTATTCAATCCTGTTTAGCGCTACGGCACTTCCCTGTTTCGCTCAGGAAGCAACCTCATCCAGCGCTTCGCGCATAGGCCTCAGCAGATTAGTGAGTGCAGCCTCTAGCGCCTCAATGTTCTCCTGATTATTGGCAATTGTATCGACCAGAACGCTGCCGACAATTACACCATCGGATACCCGCCCTACAGCCGCAGCCGTCGCCGCATCACGAATACCAAACCCAACGCCGACCGGCACCGAAGTCAACGCACGAATGCTGTTAACTTTAGCCCCAACGTCGTCGACGTTAATGCTTGATGAGCCAGTGACACCCTTGACTGAAACATAGTAGATATAACCGGAGGCGTGTTCGCTGATTGACCGGATGCGGTCTTCAGTGGTGGTCGGCGCCAACAGGAAGATTGGGTCAAGCCCACTCTCTGCAAAAATCGGCGCAATATCGAGCGCCTCTTCCGGTGGCAGGTCAACCGTCAGCACACCATCAACCCCCGCATCTTTGGCAGCCGTGACAAACGCCTGATAGCCCATTGCTTCCATCGGGTTCAGATATCCCATCAACACAACAGGCGTATCGTTATCCTGGGCACGGAATTGCCGAACCATCTCCAGCACCATCCGCAGCGACGTGTTGTGAGCGAGCGCCCGCTCGCAAGCAAGGGCGATAACCGGGCCGTCCGCCATGGGATCCGAGAACGGAACCCCCAACTCGATGATGTCAGCGCCGGCAGCTACCAGGGTATGCATCAGCTCAACAGTGTGATCAGGGTGCGGATCGCCGGCCGTGATATACGGGATCAATGCTTTGCGACCCTGACCTTTCAGTTGCTTTAATCTTGATTCAATACGACTCATGCTCTTCCCCGAAACCGTTACAGGCCAATGCCGTCAATTTCCGCAATGGTGTGAATATCCTTGTCACCGCGGCCGGAGACGTTGATCACGATCATTTTATCCTTGTCCATAGTCGCCGCAAGTTTAACGCCATATGCAACCGCATGCGCCGACTCCAGCGCCGGCATGATACCCTCGACACGCGTGAGTTGACGGAAACCGCCCAGGGCTTCGTCATCAGTTACGGAAACATACTGGGCTCGACCGATATCCTTGAGCCAGCTGTGCTCAGGACCAACCCCGGGATAATCCAGCCCTGCACTCACCGAATGGGTGGAGGCGATCTGGCCGTTTTCGTCTTCCATCAGGTAGGTGCGGTTACCATGAAGTACACCAGGGCGACCCGCTGAAAGAGGCGCAGCATGCTGCCCTCCTTCCAGACCCAGACCCCCTGCCTCAACGCCGTATAGCGCCACAGACTCGTCTGCAAGGAACGGATGGAACATACCAATTGCATTGGAGCCACCGCCAACACACGCGACCAGTGCATCCGGCAGCTTGCCGGCCTGTACCATTGACTGACGACGGGTCTCGCGGCCAATCACTGACTGGAAGTCACGCACCAGCACCGGATATGGATGCGGGCCCGCTGCGGTGCCAATAATATAAAAAGTATCGTCGACGTTGGTAACCCAGTCGCGCATGGCCTCGTTCATGGCATCTTTAAGCGTACGGGTACCACTGGTGACGGAATGAACATCCGCCCCCAACAACTTCATGCGATAGACATTGAGGGATTGGCGCTGAATATCTTCAGCCCCCATAAACACGTGACATTCAAGCCCGAGCCGTGCGCATACAGTTGCCGTTGCAACACCATGCTGCCCCGCGCCGGTTTCTGCAATGACCCGCTTTTTACCAAGAAAACTGGCCAGCAGAGCCTGACCGATCGTGTTGTTAACCTTGTGCGCGCCGGTGTGGTTCAGATCTTCGCGCTTCAACCAGATTTGTGCACCACCGGTTTCCCGGGTCAGGCGCTCTGCGAAGTACAGCGGGCTGGGCCGCCCCACATATTCCGCAAGATCTTTATCAAAAGCCGCCTGAAAATCCGCATCATCACGGAGTTTGTAGTATTCCCGCTCAAGAACCATCAGGGAATCCATCAGGGTCTCTGATACAAAGCGTCCGCCATAGTCACCAAAGTGACCACGGCTATCGGGAAGTGCTTTCAGCATTTCTTCAGTCAGTTTTACCGACACGGTTCACCTCTTTGAGAAACTCAACTATGCGGGTGGGATCTTTAATCCCCTTTTCGCGCTCAACACCCCCGCTAACGTCGACGGCCCAAGGCCGAACAGCCTCAATAGCGGCCGATACGTTAGCAGAGTTGAGACCACCGGCCAATATGAGAGGCAGCGGGCGACTTTCCGGGATCATTGACCAGTCAAATGTTGCACCGGTTCCCCCATATCGTTTGGGGTCATACGCATCAACAAGCAACCCCGATGACCGGGAATAGGCTTTAAATGCGTCGCTGACATCCGACGACTGGCGAACCCGGACAGCTTTGATCCAGCGGCGATCGAATTGATCGCAGAATGCTTCAGGCTCATCGCCATGAAACTGGAGAAGATCTAACGGCACCTCAGCCAAAACCTGATGCACAAATGCGGGCTCAGGATTAACGAACAGGCCAACGGTCGTTACAAAAGGAGGTAAGGCGCTGACAATCTCGGCAGCCTGGGTGACGGTGACAGCGCGAGGGCTGGGGGCATAAAAAACCAGACCGATGGCATCCGCTCCCGCTCGGGCTGCCACCAGCGCATCTTCCTTACAGGTAATTCCGCAGATTTTGGTACGAGAAGTCATCACTCGGAAGCCCCAGCGTGTTCATAACGTTGGCCCGGAATGGGCCGTTGCTGGTCGGGCGACATCCAGGGTTCGATAAAAGCCGGCCCAGGCGCCTCACACGGCAGACCGAACGCTTGGGGGTACCCGACATTGACCAGAAAAAGTCCGTTTGGTGGCGCCGTCACCGCCGCTTTACGGCGATCACCAAGAGACAGTATGTCACGAATCCAGTGCTCGGGGTGTTCCCCGCTACCCACAGCCATTAATGCACCCGCGATGTTGCGCACCATGTGATGGAGGAAGGCGTTTGCCTGGATATCAATCACAACATAAGCCGAGTGGCGGGTAACCGTGACGGCGTGAACATTGCGAAACGGCGATTTGGACTGACACCCGGCTGCGCGAAAAGCGCTGAAATCATGTTCGCCCACAAGGTACTGCGCAGCGCGGTTCATTGCGTCACTATCGAGGATCCGATAGGTCCAGGATACACAATCCTGGCCAATTGCAGGGCGCACCGCCTGACTTGCAATGATATAGCGATAACGGCGACTGACGGCTGAAAAGCGTGCGTGAAAAGTATCGTCCACATTACCCGCCCACCGAACGCTAATGCCGGGTGGCAAAGCAGTATTGATCCCCATCACCCATGATCGCATGCTGCGGCTAACCGGCGTATCGAAATGCACGACCTGCGCTGATGCATGCACTCCGGCGTCCGTTCGACCGGCGCAAACCAGCTCGACCTCGTGATTCGCGACTTTGGAGCACGCCTGCTGCAAATGGCCTTCTACAGAGGGAATGCCGGACTTTTGGTACTGCCAACCGTGAAAGCCCGATCCGTTATACTCAAAAACCAGCGCGACACGCCCTTCCCCCACGGGGGTATCACCGTCGAGCACATGAAAATCGGCTGAGGAAGAAGCACTGGAAGTCAACGTGAGAAAATCCGTTCTGCATCGGCTTGAATGTTATCCGGGGTTCGAAAAATCCGGGCCCCAAAACAAAGACGCCGGAAGCGATGACCACTTCCGGCGTCAGATACAGCATTATAACGAATCAGGAGATATTTTTAAGCAACTCCTGCGCTTCAGCCTTTTGGCCTTCACTACCCTCAATCGCGACTTCTTCAAGAATGTCCCGAGCGCCATCAGCGTCGCCCATCTCGATGTAAGCGCGCGCCAGATCCAGCTTGGTTGCCGCTTCGTCTGTACCGGCGAGGAAATCAAAGTCATCCTCATCGTCGATTGCGGCTTCATCAAACTCCGTAGTCGCTGGTGTCGCGGGCTTGTCAGCTGCCGCAGATTCTTCAGCAGGCGTCAATTCGGGTACATCAAGATCATCAGCCTCTGCGTCCAGGCTGTCGCCCTCAACAGACACTTCGTCTTCTGTCAGCGAGTCTTCAAGACCTAACTCTTTGTCGAGATCCGGAATTTCATCACTCTCATCAAGAGCGTCGTCATCGCCGGTCATCTCGTCCATCAAGGCGAGATCATCATCCGATACATCCAGCTCCAGCTCGTCCAACTCGTCTGCTTCTGAAGACACCGTTTCGTCCTCAGGTTCATTGGCCACTTTATCGAGCTCGGCATCCAGATCATCAAGGAAGGACTCATCGATCTTGCCTTCGTCGTCCGTCACCAAAGCTGACTCGTCATCTTCAAGCGAAGGCAGTTCGTCGTCTGATGTTGCGTGCTCGGGCGAATCGGTTGCAGGTGCAGGCTCGTCGAGCATGCTTTCATCCAGATCCAGCGACCCAAAATCGTCTTCGGTAAGCTCGGTTGTCTCTTCGCTGGATTCCGGGAGATCGTCTTCCAGCGTAAAGTCGATATCGAGACTTTCTTCTTTGTCCTCGGTCGGAGCATCCGCAGAGTCAGATGCCGACTCCTCGGTCAAATTCAGCTCATCCTTGTCACTTTCATCAGACTCAAGACCAAGATCCGAAATATCGTACTCAATCGGAGAGTCGGATTTGTCTTCCTTGGCAGCGTCATCACCTTCAAGTGAATCAGTACCAAGATCCAGATCTTCATCCAGATCCAAACCGTCCAGTGAATCTGTCTCCAACTCGCTTGTTTCAGCACGATCCTCGCCGCTACCAAAACCAGTACTGTTATCCAGGGAGGCGAAAGTATCGTCGATGCCGTCATCCTGCTCGGCAGACGGCGCACTTGCAGGCGTGCTCTCCGAACGCAGCTGTGATTCCAGCTCGTCAATGCTCGGAGTTGACTCAGTCTCGGCCAGACGCTTCTTCAAAACATCTGCTTCGGCCAGTGCTGCATCGTCTTCCAGCACTTCAAGCTCACCGTATTGACGCTCGAATGCATCCCGGTCACCGCCAACGGCATAAACCGACAACAGCTTCAGGCGAAGGTCTGTTCGGCTCGGCTCTCTGGAGATTGCCGATTCCAGCACCTCAGATGCCTGATCCAGACGGCCGTATGCGATGTACGCGTTGGCTTCAGCCAATGCGTCCTTCTCTTCTTCTACCGCGGTATCATAATCATCGCTATCGAGATCAATCGTTTCCGACTCATGGTCAGATTCACTATTGAGCTGGTCGTAGAACGCCTTCTCACGGTTGGCATTACGTCGTGCCAGCAATGCCAACAGGAGCAGTACCAGAATACCGATACCACCGGCCACTATCTGATAGAGCGTATTGCTTTTCAGCTGATCAACGAGATCACCAAAGAAACCCTTGCTCTTGGGTGCTTCTTCGACTTCAACCGGGGCGAACTCAACTTCCTGCGCAGGCTCTGACGCTTCTTCCGTCATTGCCGGGGCATTCGAAACGGTCGTATCCGCTGGAGATTCAGATTCCATGGATTCAGGGCCCATGTCTTCAGAATCAGCGGAAGGGTCGACCTCACCAGCAGGCGCCATGGCGTCAGCGTTTTCGTCATCAGCACCGACTTCTGCTGTTGATGACTCAGCACCCTCTTCAGCCAACATGCCTGATTCAGCTTCGGCACTGTCATCACTGGTTACAGCATCTTCTTCATCGACTACGCCTTCAGTATTCAGGTCAGAAGACAAGTCATTAGCGCTTTCCGCCGGCTTTTCCTGATCACCAGCCACTTCACTGCCGGCGGTTTCAGGCGATACATTTGCGTCAACGTCATCGGCAGAAGCAACATCGCTCTCTGCTACGTCAGCCGCTTGACCTTGCATCTCTGCGAGCTGGTTATTTTTGAGCTCTACCAGCCGCTGCATGGTTTCAAGCTGCGATTCAAGATCTTGAACCCGGGAATTGAGCTCTTCATTTTCGCGTCGGGTTTTGTCGAGCTGTTCCATGGCAGCAACCGAGCTGCCATCAGCACCACCGGCAACCCCTTCATCGCCACCGGCAGAACCGCCTTCGGCAGCACTCAACGTGTCGTCCGAGCTGGCTGAAAGCCTTAACTCGTCTCCACTTTGCTGAGGAGCTGACGCTGTGTTCTCGGGCTGCTGGCCTGTAGCGTCCAGGGACGGCGCAGGCTGGTTGAACGCCTTGTTTTGAGCAATAACTTCTCGGTAGGCCTGTTGATTGGTACGCGATTCAATCTGCTCTGCTGTGGGAATGCGCAGAACCTGGCCACGTTTAAGCCGATTGATATTGCCGTCTATGAAAGCGTCGGGATTCTGGTCCTGCAGCGCAAGCATGACACGCTGTGGAGTGTAGCTACTGTCAGGCCGTACTTGCAGGGCAATGCCCCACAAGGTGTCTGCCGCTCCGGTAGGACCAAAAGTGTCGCCATAACTACCGCCAGTCGACTGGCTGCTTCCAGACGTCGCGCGTGTCGGCGTTGGGCGAGGAGTGGGTTGCTGGGTCTGCTGCCGAGAAGACTGTGGCGCTGCCGAAGTTCTTGGAGCGGACACGGGCTCACCAGACGATTGCCGGTCCGCATAGACTGGCGGATCAAGCAGCATTGAATATTCCCGCAGGAGCTTGCCGCTCGGCCAGGTCACTTCGATCAAGAAGTTCAGGTATGGCTCACGAACCGGCTGCTTGGTAGTGACATGCACGACCAATTGACCATTCGCTGCTGTAGACACTTCGAATTGAAGATTGGTAAGGAAAAAGTCCCGACTAATGCCAACTCTGTTAAAAACATCAGGCGAAGCAAGGTTTACGAAAACCTCCTTCGGACTAACGTCGCCTGTATTGCGCAGAGCAATATCTGCGTCCAGTGGCTCATTCAGATAAGACTGAAGCTCCACTTCTCCCAGACCAAGCGCGTTAGCCATGCCTGAACCCAGCCCTCCCACAAGAGCCAGGGCAACCGCAAGTTTGCGTACCTTCATGCTTTTTCCTTACCAGTCTCCGTTATTCGTTACTGCTGTCTTTTAAAAGACTCGGACGAGATTGGATGACTTTCGTCTTTAATTTTTGTTGTTCAGCAACTTTATGGTTTTGATATCTGCGAAAGTATTGTTGATAAATGCCGTTTTATCAATTGATCAGACCCAATCGTTGTAATTGTAGTTCAGAAGTTGTGCGGAACATCCTGTCAAAACACATTAATTTACAAATATGCGTCTAAAGTGACGGGGTTAGCCTTAAGTTTACACGCCAGAAAAACAACAGGGGCGATAGACCGTTTCAGTCATCGCCCCTGATGGTTTTCTATACAAGCACCAGAAATAGATCAGCACATCAAGATCTGATCTATTATTTTGGCTTATCGTTCCTGCAATATTCTCAGCATTCTGCGCAACGGCTCAGCTGCGCCCCACAGGAGCTGATCCCCTACGGTAAATGCAGAAATGTACTCGGGACCCATCGCAAGCTTGCGAATGCGGCCAATCGGCACATTCAGAGTGCCCGTGACCTTCGCTGGCGTCAGCTCCGCAATGCTGGCGTCGCGATCATTCGGAATGACCTTGACCCAGTCATTACCGCCGGCCAACAAGGCTTCGATTTCCGAAACCGGGAGATCTTTACGAAGCTTGATGGTCATCGCCTGACTGTGGCTACGCATCGCACCGATTCGAACACAGATACCGTCGATCGGAATGGGAGACTCGCTGCGACCAAGAATCTTGTTGGTTTCGCTTTGCGCTTTCCATTCCTCCTTGCTCTGACCACTCTCGAGCTGCTTGTCGATGTACGGAATCAGGCTGCCCGCCAATGGCGCGCCGAAGTTATCGATCGGGAAGTCAGCGCCGCGCATGGTTTCAGAAACCTGGCGATCGATATCCAGAATCGCCGATGACGGATCTGCCAACTGATCCGCCACTCCGTCACGCAAAGACCCCATTTGCTCAATCAGCTCGCGCATGTTCTGGGCACCGGCGCCAGAGGCTGCCTGGTATGTCATCGGCGAAACCCACTCGATCAGATCTTTCTCGAGCAGACCACCGAGGGCCAGCATCATCAGACTCACGGTGCAGTTACCTCCAATGTAATCCTTAACGCCCTTTTCGAGCGCCTCGTCAATCACATTGCGGTTGACCGGATCCAGCACGATGACTGAATGATCGGCCATCCGCAGGGACGACGCAGCGTCAATCCAGTAACCCTCCCAACCGGATTCGCGCAAAGGCCCGAATACCTTGTTGGTATAGTCGCCACCCTGACACGTCACAATCACGTCAAGCTTGCGCAGCTCGTCGAGATCGAACGCATCTTTCAATGGCGGCACGTCAGCTTTACCCACATCAGGGGCAGGCTGACCAGTTTGAGATGTTGAGAAGAAAACCGGATCGATATCCGCAAAATCGTTTTCTTCGCGCATGCGTTGCATGAGGACTGAACCTACCATGCCACGCCAACCTACAAGTCCAACTCGCTTCATGTGCGACTTTTGAACCTCGTTTTATGCCGGCCCCTGTCCCCTTTCGCCGGGAGCGGACCGGATGAATATTCCTGCGATGACGGCATCATGTCATCGTCAGGCCTCGACACGAATTTAGATTTGTAACCGGCGATCCTTATGCCGTCAACGCTTCCAACACAGCGTCACCCATTTCCCGGGTGCTGACCTGTGTTGCGCCTTCCGACATAATATCAGCGGTACGCAGCCCCTGATCGAGCACGCGACCTACGGCGGCCTCGATGGCAGCGGCGGCTTCCTCTGCTCCCAGGCTGTAGCGGAGCATCATCGCAGCAGACAGAATGGTCGCCAAAGGATTGGCAATACCCTGACCTGCGATATCAGGCGCGGAGCCATGACAGGGCTCGTACATGCCCTGCTTCTCGGCGTTGAGCGAGGCAGATGGCAACATGCCAATCGACCCGGTCAACATCGCCGCTTCATCAGAAAGAATATCACCAAACATGTTCCCGGTCACAATCACGTCAAATTGCTTTGGCGCCTTAACCAGTTGCATCGCCGCATTGTCGACGTACATGTGGGACAGCTCCACATCAGGATAATCAGCGGCAAGTTCATTCATGACGTCGCGCCACAGCACCGTTACTTCCAGCACATTCGCCTTGTCCACGGAGCAGAGTTTGCCATTGCGCTGGCGCGCCGCCTCAAACGCCACTTTACCAATACGGCGGATCTCGGACTCTTTGTAAACGTAGGTGTTGTAGCCCTGACGTTCACCATTCTCGAGCTCACGAATACCGCGTGGCTGACCAAAGTAGATACCGCCGGTCAGCTCACGGACAATCAGGATATCCAGACCCGAGATAACTTCGGGCTTGAGCGCAGAAGCCGAAGCAAGCTGCGGATAAAGAATCGCCGGACGCAGGTTGCCGAACAACTCGAGATTCGAACGTAGCCCCAGCAACCCTTTTTCAGGGCGAAGCGCCATCTCCATACCATCCCACTTCGGTCCGCCTACGGCGCCCAGCAAAATCGCATCAGCCTTACGGGCCTTGTCCAGCGTATCTGCAGGCAGCGGTTCGCCGGTCGCATCAATCGCATCACCGCCGACTTTGGCCGTATCGAATCTCAGATCAAGACTGAACGCTTCATTTACCTTGTGGAGCACACGCTCCGCTTCTGAAACAATTTCAGGCCCGATACCGTCACCGGGCAACAACAGAACTGACTGGCTCATAGAAGAATTTCCTTACTCATCTTCACGAATGGGTGAATGAATCAAACAACCACGGCGACTGTTTGCGACGCTCGGCCTCATAACTTTTGATTAGTGCGCTGTCTTCCAGGGTAACCCCGATATCGTCCAGGCCGTTGATCAGGCAATGTTTTCGAAAAGCATCCACATCAAAACTGAACGTCTCGCCGGAAGGGGTTGTAACCGTTTGCGCCGGCAGATCAATCGACAGTTGGTAACCTTCATTGCTCGCGCATTCGTCAAACAACCTGTCAACAATATTTTCATCTAAAACAATGGGTAACAACCCATTTTTAAAGCAGTTGTTATAGAAAATATCAGCAAAACTTGGCGCAATCACCACTCTGAAGCCGTAATCATCGAGTGCCCAGGGCGCATGCTCACGGCTGGAACCACAACCGAAGTTACGGCGCGCGAGCATAACGCTGGCTCCGGCATAGCGCGACTGGTTAAGCACGAAATCCGGGTTGATCGGACGCTGCGAGCTATCCTGATCCGGCTTACCTTCATCAAGGTAACGCAGCTCATCAAACAGATTGGGACCGAAACCGGTTCGCTTGATCGATTTGAGAAACTGCTTTGGAATAATCATGTCGGTATCGACGTTGTTCCGATCAATCGGCGCCGCAATACCTGAATGTTGGTTGAATTTACGCATGGCGCACTCCTTAGTGAATGTCGTTTAGATCGTCACGGATGATCACAGATAGTCGCGAACATCGGTAAAGTGACCGGCAATCGCAGCGGCAGCCGCCATCGCGGGACTAACCAGATGTGTGCGACCACCAAAGCCCTGACGACCCTCAAAATTCCGGTTTGAAGTTGATGCACAATGCTCACCCTGCCCAAGCTTGTCGGCGTTCATTGCGAGACACATGGAACAGCCCGGATCGCGCCACTCAAGGCCCGCTTCAATAAACACCTTGTCCAGACCTTCCTGCTCCGCCTGCGCCTTGACCAGACCGGAACCCGGAACCACCATCGCCTGCTTGAGGGATGCGGCAACCTTGCGCCCCTTAACAACTGCCGCTGCTTCCCTCAGATCCTCGATCCGCGAGTTGGTGCACGATCCGATGAATACGCGATCAAGCTGAATATCCTGAACCGGCGTATTCGCCGCAAGCCCCATGTAACGTAAGGCACGAACAATGCCTTCCCGCTTGATCGGATCCGATTCTTTGTCAGGGTCAGGCACTATGCCGTCAACACCCACGACCATTTCCGGCGAGGTACCCCAGGTCACCTGCGGCAAAATATCAGCGCCTTCAAGCTCCACGACCTTGTCGAACACCGCATCCACATCACTGTGGAGATCGCGCCATGCAGACACTGCCAAATCCCAGTTTTCACCTTTCGGTGAATAAGGCCGGCCTTTAACGTAATTAACTGTGGTGTCGTCTACGGCCACCATGCCAACCCGGGCACCGGCTTCAATCGACATGTTGCAGATCGTCATTCGACCTTCCATTGACAGACTTTGAATGGCCTCACCACCAAACTCGATGGCGTAGCCCGTTCCGCCTGCAGTGCCGATTTTTCCGATAATTGCCAGCACCACATCTTTACCTGTTACGCCAGGGCGCAGTGCACCGTTGACCTTCACCAGCATATTTTTCATCTTCTGCTGGACCAGGCACTGGGTCGCAAGCACATGTTCGACTTCAGATGTGCCGATACCGTGCGCAAGCGTGCCAAAAGCGCCGTGCGTTGAGGTGTGCGAGTCGCCGCAAACGATCGTCATGCCTGGCAGCGTAGCGCCCTGCTCCGGCCCGATGACGTGAACAATCCCCTGACGCTGGTCGAGAATCTTGAATTCGAGAATGCCGAACTCATCGCAGTTTTTATCAAGGGTTTCCACCTGAATACGGGAAACCGGATCATCAATGCCGTCGATGCCGCGCACCCGGTCAGTAGTCGGCACGTTGTGGTCAGGCGTTGCCAGGTTGGCGTCCAGGCGCCATGGCTTGCGATCTGCGAGCCGCAGCCCTTCAAAGGCCTGAGGCGAGGTCACTTCGTGAAGCAAGTGACGATCGATATAGATTAATGCCGAACCATCATCGCGCTGTTTGACGAGATGGTCGTCCCACAACTTGTCATATAACGTTTTACCCGCCATTAGGCCTCCTAAAGCTGGGGCTCATGCCCTCGCATCTCATCAACGGTAGTTTTTATCGAACAATGACCGTCATGATAAACTGATCAATCCGATAACCCCAATTCATGTTTTTTATATATTGCATTCCAAACTGGAATAAATTAAAACCACTCAGAATTGTTACGGTTACTTGGAGCCTTCCGGGGACATGGACACTCAATCGCTTTCAGCATTCGTCGCGATCGTTGACCACCAATCGTTTTCCGAGGCAGCTGAGGCACTTCACCTGACTCAACCTGCGATTAGCAAACGATTGGCATCGCTTGAAAACCAGATAGGAACGGCGCTGATTGACCGGCGCCAGCGCGGCATGGCGCTGACCGATGCGGGTAGTCGCTTGCTACCCTACGCTCGCCGTATTCTCGATGAATTGCACAATGCCCGCCTGGACCTGGAAACAACGACACATCGCATCGCAGGTCGCCTACCGGTTATCGCGAGTCACCACATCGGCCTGCACCACCTCCCGGCCTGGTTGCGGCGCTTTAACCGGGAATTCCCGCAGGTCGAACTGGCGCTTCAGTTCATGGATTCTGAGAGCGCATTTGAGCAAATGCGTCGTCGGGTATGTGAACTTGCCTTCGTGACACTGAATGACGCAATGGATCAGCACTTTAACGTGCACGAACAATGGGCGGATCCTATGGTTTTCGTCTGCGGCAAAACCCATCCACTGGCAGACGTTCGACAGCCCACGCTCGCATCACTCGCACCCTATAGCGCGCTGCTCCCGGACACGGGCACCGCCACCTACCGGGTGGTCAGCCGGCTGTTTCTGAGCGAAGGCCTGACACTCAATCCTCAAATGCCGACCAATTACCTTGAAACACTCAAGATGATGACAAGCGTCGGACTGGGCTGGAGCGTGCTGCCTTTGAAGATGACCGACGAATCACTGGTCCGGCTTGAAGTACCGCATCAATTGGAGCGGACGCTGGGTGCCGTTGGGCTTGCGGGACGAGAACTGAGCCCGGCCGCTCGCGCATTGCTCAGAATTGTGAAGGACATGCACTGACCGGAAACTCACCGAAGCGTCTGGGTTTGGCGCAAAAAGCCTAACGTGGTCTTGGTGACTATGAGTTTCAGCTCGCAATATGTTGGTGACAATTTTCTCAGGATGGCCGCGGTTCCGGGGGCGAACGCAGCCAGATAGCCGCCACGATCAGCGCTATAAAAATAGCGGCCGCACTCCCCCAAAATGCAAAGGCAGTGCCTTGCCATTCGACCAGGAATCCCGACAGCCAGGCGCCGATCGCACCACCCGCGCCAAATGTCAGCCCGCTATACAAGGCTTGCCCCTGACCGTGATGCTGCTGCCCGAAATAGCTGTGGATATAATTAACAGAAACAGCATGCAACGCGCCATAGGATGCGGCGTGAAGCAGTTGCGCGACGATCAGCACCGCCACAATCTGAGAATACTCGGCGATCAGACACCAGCGCAGCAATGTCAGTACCAGCGCCATCAAGGCGATCATCCGAACGCTGAAGCGCTGAAATACACGATGCATCAACAGGAACAGTCCGATTTCCGCCAACACACCCAGCGACCAGAGCAACCCGACCTCGAGTTTGTCGTAGCCGATACTGGTCAGGTGGATACTGAAGAACGTGTAATAGGCGCCGTGTGAAACCTGAAGCAAAATATTCATGGCAAAAAACGCCATGACGGAAGACTGGAAAAGCACAGCCTTGAGCTGACCCGGGGATCGCGAAGGTTTAATGCTACCGGATTGCGAAGGTACCCAGAACGCCGCCATCACGATCCCTGCAAACAGGGGCATCAGTATTGCCGGCAACCAGCGCAGTGACACGTATTCCAGCACCAGCCCCACCAGCGCAACCGCGGCAATAAAACCAACCGAGCCCCACAGTCTGACCTTGCCGTATCGCTCGCGGTGCTTTCCCAGCCCCTGCAAGGTGATAACTTCGTAAAGCGGAAGAACGGCATTCCAGAAGAAGGTAAACGCCAGCATGACGAACATCAGGCCGTAAAAGCCGGGTTCAAAAAACACACCAATGAAACACAGCGCACCCATGACCGAGCCGAGACGCACCAAGCGGACCCTTTGACCGGTGCGGTCACCGAGCCACCCCCAAAGATTGGGCGATATGATTTTGGTGAGTTGGATAGTGGCCATCAGAGTGGCAATCTGAAGATAACCGAAACCGCGATTCTCGAGGTAAAGCGACCAATAAGGCAACATTGCCCCGAGAAGCGCGAAAAACCAGAAGTACAGGCTGGAAAGTCGCCAGTAGATAGCGAAAGGAGCTTGGTCAGGGCTGCGCTCAGTCATATGGCACTGGGAACACGCTCAACACGTCATTGCCCCAACGTAAACGCCACGTTTTCGCGGATTTCCGCCTTACATGACAGTCGCAGAACAAGTGTTGCAGCACCCTTGCTGTCTCCCTTACTTGCGTCCGGCCTTTTCGATATCTGGCGTCTCAACCATCACATCGCCGTTCTGGGCACGATGTCGCAGGTAGTGGTCCATCAGCACAATCGCCATCATGGCTTCGGCGATAGGTGTAGCCCGAATGCCCACACAAGGATCGTGACGACCGGTCGTAATCACTTCCACCGGATTTCCCTGTGAATCAATGCTACGCCCTGGCAGGCGCAAGCTTGATGTAGGCTTCAGGGCAATACTGGCAAGAATCGGCTGGCCTGACGAAATGCCGCCCAGCACACCACCCGCGTGGTTTGACAGAAAGCCTTCCGGTGTCAGCTCATCGCGATGTTCGGTGCCTTTCTGGGCGATGGCACCGAACCCGGCACCAATCTCAATGCCTTTAACAGCGTTAATGCTCATCAGCGCATGGGCCAGGTCAGCATCGAGCCGGTCAAATATCGGCTCGCCCAATCCAGGAGGCACATTGTCGGCCACAACGTTAATACGAGCACCTACAGAATCGCCTTCCTTTCGAAGGGCGTCCATATAGTCCTCAAGCTCCTGAACCCGGCTGGCGTCGGGACAGAAAAAGGGATTCTCATGCACCTGGCTCCAGTCGAGTTTATCGATTTCGATCGGACCAAGCTGAGACAGGTAGCCTCTCACCTTTATCCCAAGACGTTCACTGAGGAACTTCTTGGCAATGGCACCCGCGGCCACCCGCATGGCCGTTTCGCGCGCTGACGAACGACCGCCTCCCCGGTAATCCCGGAAACCATACTTGTGCATGTAGGTATAGTCAGCATGCGCTGGCCGGAACTGGTCCTGAATTTTGGAATAGTCTTTTGAGCGCTGATCGGTATTCTCGATCATCAGGCCGATAGGTGTGCCCGTGGTTTTACCCTCGAAAACACCGGAGAGAATGCGTACCTGATCAGGTTCCCGGCGCTGGGTCGTATGGCGTGATGTCCCCGGCTTGCGAAGATCAAGATCCCGCTGGAGATCAGCTTCTGTTAACGCCATACCCGGCGGGCAGCCATCGACGATGGCACCGAGCGCAATGCCGTGGCTCTCGCCAAAAGTCGTGACCGTAAAGAGCTTTCCAAAACTATTTCCAGACATAAAACAGATTCTTATGTGAATAAGTAAATGTAATTTGTTAACTCAGTGCTGACGCCATTCGAGCAAATCCTGACGGGATAGGAGGAACACACCCTCACCGCCCTGCTCGAAATCCAGCCAGATAAACGGCAGTTCCGGATAGGCTTCCTGCAGAGCCACCCAGCTATTGCCAACTTCGACGACCAGCAAGCCATCAGGCGTTAACATGTCAGCCGCTTTTTCCAAAATACGATGCGCAATATCGAGCCCGTCACCACCCGCCGCGAGACCGAGCTCAGGCTCATGGCGAAACTCATCCGGCAAGGCCGCCATATCTTCAGCATCAACGTAAGGCGGATTACTCAGAATGAGATCATATTGTCCTTCAAGCCCGGCAAACAGATCCGATTGAATGGCGCTGACGCGATCCTCCAGGCCGTGCATCACGATATTGGATTGCGCGACTTCCAGTGCATCCTCAGAAATATCGGACAGATCAACGTCCGCTTCTTCAAATACCGTCGCTGCGGCAATACCGATGCAGCCGCTGCCAGTGCACAAATCAAGTATACGATTGACCTCAATGTCGCCTAACCAGGGCTGCAATCCTGACTGGATAAGCTCACCAATCGGCGATCGAGGCACCAATACCCGCGTGTCCACATTGAACGGCAGTCCCATAAACCAGGCCTCACCCAACAGATATGCCACGGGCTCACGGCTTTCAACGCGGCGCTGGATGCGATCGATAAGCAGGGCTTTCTCGTCTCGTGTCAGCCGTGCATCGAGAAATATGGCATTGTTTTCAAGCGGTAACGCCAGGCTTCGCATCACCAACTGAACGGCTTCGTCCCAGACATTGTCGGTGCCATGACCATAATAAATTTCGGAACGCGCAAATTGCGTGGAAGCAAAACGCAGAAAATCGCGAATGGTCATTAAATCATCAATCGGTTGGAACGACACCCGTCACCTATTCGGTCTGAAAATTGAGACCAGCGATTATACGCCGGTTTGCGATCAATTTGTGGCCTTCAACTCAGGCACCCTGATGGATGCTCGCTCCTGCTCTCTACAACGCCAACAACCCGGAGCTGCTCCCATCTTTCTCGAACAGATCCAGCGCAGCATCCATACGCGCCCGTCCCAGCTGGATCAGTTCCGGCGCCTTGTGGTAGTCGTACGTTCTGCAGGCTTCCTTCGAGATATTGACGAGCATGTCAGGCGGATATCCGGCAATTTTGTACTGGGTCAACGCGCTCTGCATGGTTTCTATTGTCATGTTCATGATATCGAACTTGCCGATACCCAGCTTTTCCCAGGAGATGGTTTCGGTGCCGTCTTCCAGTGTTTTCGATTTGGCATCGACTTCTTCCGGCTCCGCATCCACCGGATCCGGCGCCGGGTTATCAGCCTCACGGCGTCCGCCAAAGGAGCGTAAGGTATCCCAATCAAACCAGCTTGACGCTTTATCTCTTACTTTTTCGATCCAGTCGTCTTCTTCGTCTTCCACTGTATGGGTATAGGCATCGCGCGGTATCCGCGTCTGGCTCTTGTCTTCGCCGGAAAGATTCACCGCAAAAATATAGTCAGCATGAGCGGAAATCGTCGGGATAATCGGTAACGGATTGAGCAGCGCACCGTCCACCAGAACCCGGCCCTTCATCACAACGGGAGTCACAACGCTTGGAATTGCGATAGAGGCCCTAATAGCCTGATGCAAAAGACCTTCCTGAAACCAGACTTCCTTATGCCCTAACAAATCGGTTGCGACGGCCGTGAACGGAATCGGCAAGTCTTCAATCAGCGTGTCTCCAATGAAATCCCGAACCACCGAAAACACTTTGTCGCCGCGTATCGCACCTGCGGTAGAAAGCGAAATATCCAGCAATTTGAGCACGTCAAACTGACCGAGCCCGGTGACCCAATCCTTGTAATCTTTCATCTTACCCGCGGCATAAACACCGCCGATCAATGCACCCATTGAGCAGCCGGCAATCGCGACAATCTCGTATCCCCGTTCTTCCAGCACTTCGATAGCGCCAATGTGCGCATACCCACGCGCGCCCCCACTCCCCAGAACCAGCGCCACCGTTGGCCGGTTTACAGGGCGTTTGTCTTCATCTGCCATGACATCTGGGGCGACTGGCGACGGATCAACCCGAGTGTCGTCTTCGATGGATTCGAGTTCGGGATGTTCAGGCATGACTGGCGATCCTGTGATTCGGTTTCAACAAATGAGGGGCGATCCGTGCGCAGTCTGGAACTACGGTTAACGCCGATCCGGATTGACTTTTCGTGGCAAATGCCCGGTTTTACTTCGATGGACGCCCCTTCTCGTGATTATCCAATTTTAATCACGGACGACGCGTAACGACTATCAGTTTTTGATCACAATCAGCTCGATGTGATCGGTCCGCATGGAGGGATCTTTGGCAGCGGCCCGGGAAGGCCCCGCGTTAACCAGAAACTGCCTCGATTTCGGAACGCCGAGTTTTTCCAGCAATGCTTGCAATGACGTACCAGCACTTTGCGAGCGTTCAAATGAATCGGCAACCGTTCCGTCATCAGCGGGTGCTGCTGCGTAGCTGGTAATGATCAAGCGCGAATCGGGATCCTGCATCCAGTTGACGACCCGGTTACGGGTATTGGTATCCCAGTTGAAACGGTGAGTCAGTGATCCTGTCCAGCGCATCACAACAGGACCTTTTATCTTGCCGCCCTCGGGCGAGAGAACGGGGATTTCAGCGCTATCGTCGAGTACCAGCTCCTCGAGCCATAGATAGTCTCGCAAGTTGCCTCGGGTTACGGCGTAAATCAGCGTCAGATTAACGCGCCCCTGATCATCCCGATAGGAATAAACGGTGTAGGCCTGCCTGTCGTCTGGTCCGTAGAGGGTCGAGACGCCAAAGATTTCATTGGCCCAGGCATTGCTATGGCCGCAATCGCGCCCCTGGCAACGAAATAAACGGGTTGCGCCGCGCTGGTTCAGCTGATCTGCATAAAACGACTGGGCGGAATCGAGCGAGGAATCAGGTTCTATGCGCAGCAATCGGCCACCACCTGTGACCGGCAGCTTGTACTGCCGGTCGGCCCGGATCTCCCCGCGAACTTCCCGTACGGCACTGAACAACACGCGATGGTTCGGCGCCTCGAAGTTCTTGGTCACTTCGACAGACGACTGTGAGTACACCGGGAGCGGTTCAGCTATAGCCGGAACACTGAAAAGTACGGCGGCCAGGGCACAAAACAGACCAGGGAAAGCTTGGCGCCCATACTTGAGCCCTGCAACAAGGGTCGGCATCATCAGGCCAGAAATTCCTTTAGCGCGTTAATTACCGGTACAACATCACCATCAAGATGACAGTGATGGCCACCGGGAACCGTGACCTCAGTCAGATCGCGAATCAACCCGGTGCGCTCCAACCAACTGCTGCGACCACCTAAAAGGCCGTCAGCGGCACGAACAAACAAGACGGGTGCCTCAATAGCCCGCAAAAACCCGGTAACCTGAGCCTCATCGAATCGGCTGAGTGACGGGTGCCGCAACCTTGCATCCGTTCTCCAGACCACACCGTCTTGGGTTTCACGAAGATTACGGGGCACCAGCAGGTGCGCGGCCTGGGAAGATAAAGGGCTGAGCCCGCCAGCGCGGATTTTAGCGGCCTCTTCAAGCCCTGGATAAACCGTAGGCTTACCAGAACCCCGCATTTTTTTGGTGATCCCTTTACGCAACTGATCCGCTGACTTTTCAGGTTCCAGCGTCAACGGCCCCAAACTATCAATCATCACCAGACGCTTTACTTTTTCAGGGAAGCTTGCCGCGTAGAGCGCCCCTACAATCCCACCGAGGGAATGCCCGATGAGCGTAACCGGCTCTCCGCTTTGCGAAAAATGACGGTCGATCAACTCAGCCGTATCGGCGACGTAGTTTACAAGTTCGTATTGCTGCCCGGGCGGGCGATGATCGGAGTGACCGTGACCGGCGAAGTCGATCCCATGAAAAGGCTGCGCTCTGGCAAGCGTCGGAGCAATCTTTGAAAAGGTAGCCGCGTTATCAAGCCAACCATGAAGCCCGATCACCGGCGAACCCGAAGGCGGCTCAGCTGCGTCACCCCAGCTCAATCCTGCAAGCGTCATGTGCTGCAGTGGCCAGCTCTTCTCCAATGGCGCCGGGCCGTCAAGCGCCACAGGAACCGTTACCGCTGTACCGGCGCAATCAGACATTGGCTTATTCATGATGCATTCCAAATCAGTTGCAAAGCCTGCAATTAAAACAGGCTCAAATCACATGGTGTGAGTCGGACGGTCGGAGCTCAGCGCCCCTGCCAGGTAGGCCTCAATCTTGTTGCGAGCACTGCCATCCTCACCATTGAACTGCACGCCGATACCCGCAGCGCGATTACCTTGAGCGCCTTTCGGCGTGATCCAGACAACCTTGCCGGCAACCGGAATCTTCTCGGGCTCATCCATCAAATTCAGCAGAAGAAAAACCTCATCGCCGAGTTGGTATTGTTTCTGGGTGGGAATGAACAGCCCGCCTTCTTTAATAAAAGGCATGTAGGCCGCGTAAAGAACAGCTTTATCTTTAATCGTCAGCGTCAGAATACCACTACGTGCGCCGAAACCCGGTCCCATATGACCACCCTTAAATTATTATGTTTGAACCTGATAATGGATCGTACGGCCGGCATTCTCAAAACGCTGCCGCCCCCGGACCGGAGACGACTATCAGCCGCATCAGTCCAACGCTTTAAATCAATAATAGCAGTCCAGCCGTCATCAAAGAACAGTAACCCTTCGATTGCGCTATGCGACCTTTCCCCGACGGCGCTTTGGCATCAGATCAAGCCACGCCAAAAGTAAACGCTCAACCTCAAGCTCCGGATTAACATTGTAGGTAAGGCCACTTCGAGCTTCGCGGATTTTCTCGACCAGCCCGTGCGCCGCAAGCGGATGGTTATTCGTTGCCAGAAAACCCAGTACATCAGCAGCATTTTCATTGTTTGCAGGTGCACCGGCGGATAACCGTGCCATGTCGCTGGCCCAGCGTTCCATCACGCCAAGACTGGATTCAAGGCCAATTGCAAGAAATGCCCTGGACGCCACCTCAAGGGCGACTTTGGATTTGAGGAATTGGCGAAAGGCATCCAGGCAGGCGTCGGTCGCTGAAACAAAATCGCTCTGTATATAGGATTTCGCCGCCATTGGCGCACCGCCAGCAAGTTGGAGGGCTTTTGACACCACATGGATATCAATCGGTGACTCACCCTTTGCGTTCTTGTCTTCCGCAGTCCGCTTATCAGCACTCTTCTTAGTAGCGCCCTTGCCATCAGCATTTATGTTGTCCGGTTTTTTTGCAGCGTCACCGTCGCTTTCATCACGCTGTCTTGCAAGCGCCTGGAGAAGCCATTCGGTGGCCACCTCAAGTTCCGGCGTCGGCAGGTTGAGTGACTGACACCGGGACCGCAGCGTTGGCAGCAGCGGCTTGCCAGCCTCTAGCAGCATAACCAGCGTAACATCCGCGTTTGGCTCTTCCAGCGTTTTCAGCAGCGCGTTCGCCGCATTGATGTTCAACTGGTCAGCACTGTCGACGATAATCACCTTGCGCTTGGCAACCTGCGGCGATGCAACGGCAAATTCACCCAGCGACCGAACCTGATCCACCTTGATATAGCGTGAGTCTTCAGGTCGGTAGGTACGGATATCCGGATGAAATCCCGCACCAACAAGCTCGCACTGTTTGCAATGACCGCAGGGATCAAAGCGCCCGCCCGCCTCGCTGCACACCAGGCGCTGGGCAAGCAAATCGGCAAATTCATGCTCCCCGATACCGGAGCGCCCCTCCAGAAGCAGCGCGTGCGGCAGCCGGCCTTGCGAGAAGCGGTCGATCAGACTCTCAAAGCTTGCCTGTAACCAGGGCAAGTCAGCGCTACGTTGAATCACTCAATGTCCTTGTGTGCTGGAAGGAGCCTCATTCGCAAGACTCTTAACGTGTCAGACTCGATAACAGTCGCTTTAAGCGAAGCCAGTCTCTCCGGGAAAGCGGAGCCGACCCATAATAGTGGTTGTTCACCGCGCGGGCAAAAACAGCATGTCGACTCCCCTGCGCGGGCATCTGATCAGCTGCCTTGCGTGCCAGTGTAATGGGTGTGTCTGATGACGTGACATCGACCCCCCTGGCTTCGAGTAAGCGGCGCCAGCGCACCATCAGACGCTCAAGCGGGTCATTTGGCACACGCCTGCGCTGGCGCCAGCTAGCCCAAAGCCCTGCCACAAGCAATGAGCCACCAAACAGTCCCGCCGACAGGTATCCAAGGTCCCGCAGCGAGAAATTGCCCGGTAACCGAGACATCAGATTCATCTGTGTCTGGCCCTGATAGCCAACAACCCAGCGCTGCCATTCATAATTAATGCTATCGGCCTGCAAGGTAAGCCATCTCACCAAAGCCACGTCACCGTAGCGCGACGGCGATATCCATTCGTTTTCCAGGAACGACCCTTCTTCTGCCACCGCGTCGCGTAATCCGGATTCTATTCGCTGAGGCGCAATTGCCGCTGTCGGGTCGAGGCGTATCCATCCACGATCCGGTGACCAAAGCTCCACCCAGGCATGAGCATCGTATTGGCGAATGATCAGGTATTCATCGTTGTTCCCGGGCGACCCGCCCTGATAGCCAATCACAATCCGGGACGGAATTCCCGCCGCCCTCAACATAAAAGCGGTCGCGCTGGCGTAATGCGCGCAGAACCCCCTTTTGACATCGAACAACAAGGCGTCCACTGAATCCTCAGGCATTGCGGGGGGGCGCAAGGTATAAAAATAGGGTTGGCTCCGGAATCTGGCCATCAGCGCCTGCGCGTAATCAAGCGGCTCTTGATATTCCGTCAACAACTTGCGGGCGTAATCACGCGCACGGGGATTGCCTTCACGCGGTAGTTGAAGGTACCGGTACTGGTCAGCCTGCGAAAGCGTTTGTTCGTTACTTCGCTGACTCGGGTTTTCCTCCCGTTCCATGCGATAGCGGATGCTGGTATCGGCAGGACGGTCAAATACAAAGGTGCCATCTGGCTCGCCCGTCACATTCGCCGAAACCGGTGATGAATTGTCGAGTGCGAACGCCCAGCGCTGATAGGTCGGCTCCAGCAACACATCATACTCATTTTCACGAAGGTCACCGATGCCCCCATCCGAACTGATTCGGCCGGGGCGTCCCGCCACGGCCTTGTCTGCCTGCTCCCAACGTTCATTTTCGAAGCGATCAAGGATGAGTCCTCGCCAATAGCGGTCACGATACTCGGGCAACATCCCGCCAAAGGTGACTCGGAACGCCCTTTCGCTACTTTGAGCCAGGTCCGATATTGATCCCGGCTCCATCGAATCCGAGATGCCAGTGCGCGCCTGCCCGGAAACCAGAGGAACACTCCATAAGGGCGATAATCGCGGGAAGAATATAAACAGCAACACCACCACAGGCAGCGTTTTTAAAAGCAGCCCACCCAATCGGCGCCAACTGGTTACCACACTGTTCGGGATATCAGGCGCATTCAGAACCTGCAGGCTGATCAACAAAAGAGAGATACCAATGAAATTGATCAGTGCCCACAGAATTCCCTGTTGAAACAGAAAATTAACAGCTGCGAGGTAACACAGTATGAAAAACAGCACGTACACATCCCGCGTTGTGCGAGTTTCCAGCCACTTCATACCCACCGCAAGCACAAAGAACGAAGACGCTGTCTCAACAGAAAACTGACCGCGAGCACCTATTACATAGAACGCGATCAAGGCCACCATGATGGCGATCCGAAGTATTCTGCCAGGCAAACGAATGATGCCGAGCTGAACGAGCCAGCGCCAACCTGCCAACGCCACACAACTGACGGAGAGCCAGATAGGCAAACGATCGAGCTGAGGGAGCAAAAGCAGCCCAAACGCGATCAGTAGCCACAACAAAGCCGATGTAGGCAATACCGGCGAAATACCATGCCGCTTAGTCATGTTGGTGGCTCATCGAATCCGCTGCTCTATCGAATCTGCCCGATTGGCCAACCAAGTCTCCAGGCAGGACGCTTTCAGCCGCCGGGCTGCCAAAACCATGCCGACCAAGCGCTCGCAGGCAATGCGCCCGGTGAAGCCTGCTCGCATCAGGCTCAATGCGACTCCCCGGTAAACGCAATCCGTAAGGTGTGCCAAGCTGATCCCGCTGTTCAACCAATGCCGCGAGGTAGCTCAGCCGCAGTTCCTTGTCGACTCCCGGAAAACTGTCGAAATCCAACCATTCCGGATCAGCTGCATCACCTTCCCAGTCCGCGATCACCATTTCACCGGTTCGCGCAAAGCGCTTCCAAAGCACCCTTTGGGTAAGATCCCCCTGGCGCCAAGGACGAATGTTCATATTGGAAAGATCCGACGAAGCGGCTGTGCCCGAAGATTGTTCGCCCTCTTCACCTCCTCCTGGTATGTCAGGCGGCGCAATCGCCCGGGGATAACATAAACCTTCCCGGACCGGCCTCATCCATGACCAGGCGGTGAGCAAACCAAACGGAAAACGGGTTTCAACCCGCAGGTCTCCCGCCGAAACCGGCCCCCGGGATGTCCCTTGGGCGCTCAAACAGACTTCGACAAGTTCGCCTTTTTGGACAGTGAATGATTCAGCATCGCCGTCCTCGGGTGTGATGTGGATTGCAACAGCATCGCTATGATCACTGGTCGCTCTCAAACGGAACTCGATATCTGTGCCAGGAAAGCCTTCACCGGTGTGAATGAGCGTCAGGCGAAGACCTACCAGATTGCGGTGAGTCTGGTGCATTGCGGCTACAAAAATGGCGCCAAGCAGAAAGGTAAGGAGATAAACCAGGCTATTCTGATAGTTGATCCCCGTCAGCAGCATAACCAGCAACAAAAAACAGAACACGGCACCGGCGCCTGTCGGCAAGATAAAAACATTGCGCTGCGAAAAGGTTTGGCTGTCGGATCTGGGGATTCGCCGGTTAACCCAGCGTCGCCACCGCCGTCTGAAAATACCTGCCATACTAAAATAATCCGTTCATGCCACTGATCTGATCACATTTTCACCAAAAACACCTTGAAAACGATGAGCAATATTCAAATACTTTAACAAAGGACGTTCCGAATCTCTCCGAGAGGCTGCTCAAATGTTTAATAAACGCATACTCGTTATGGCTGTGGCGAGCACAATTGCCGCATCTGCCAATGCCGGTGTGGAATCGCTGACATCCGATGAAATGGTCGACACCTATATCAAGGACTCCGCCATCATCATTGTGCCTCGCGCACAGCAAAAATCTGAAGAAGAGCGTCAACGAGTTATTCGATCGTTGACCATCTCACCGGGCGAGCCGGCGGTCCAGGAGTCAGAAGAGGAAGCCTACGCGAATATCTTCAGAAAATCCGAGTACGAGAATAATGAAGAAGCGCTTCAGGATGCAGAGGAAGAGTTCATTCGTCGCTCATTGCAGTTGACAGGTGCGGAAGCCGCACTGGCACCGCAAGTGGCAGACCTCTACCCCACACTCCCTCCGCTGATCTACGGCCAGCAAATGGTAATCCCCGATCAACCCTTCACCCAGACATTCCTGAACGATCAACTGGGCATCGGATTCGACGGTCAAAACGTCAACTTTTCAATCGGGAATCTGCCAGGGATTCAACCAATCAATATTCCACAAGGCATCAACGAAGGGCCGGTTCAGCTGACGCCGCGTCCAGGCGGCGGATTTGATCTTTCGATAGCCGTGCCTGACCAGTAATGGCCTGAAGCAGCCAAACTGGAGAGCGCACAAAACTCCGCGCAAACCGATACCGATGCACTTCAAATGCATCGGTTTTTTTATCTGCGCACTCATAACAGCAACCAAATCCTTACTCCGCCCCATTTTTTATAGCCGAAGCTTCAGCTTTGGAGGAGCCGCAAGGCTCCCGATCGACCGCAGCATCTGACAGCCCTTCGTGCTGCACCAAAGCTGAAGCTTCGGCTACAAGTCACCTGCTACCATTCGCCTTTGGCGGGCGACGCTTTCTCAACACTTTCCTAAACACCCATTACACAAACTGCGATAACCGCTGGACTTGGCATATGCCGCGGCTTCGTGACCAGCACCAGCCCAATATTCCGCACCTGACGACGAATGGTTCATGCCAACGCGAAAAACCACTTTCTTACAGGCATAAAAAAACGCCCCGCAAGCGGGGCGTTCTTAACAAAGTGCTACGTCTTAGTGACCGTAAACAACCATGTTGGTGTTGCTGATAGTCAGGTTATCCAGTTGGATAGTACCGATTGAAGCGCCACCGATCTCAACTGCAGCTACGTTGATGTCTGTAGTGAAGTCAGAGATACCGATTGCCAGGCCTTCGCCTGAAGCAGAGCCAACACCAGTCGCCTTGCTGACGGTGATCTGTGCAGCTGCGAACAGACCTGCTGGAGTAGGCTGTCCGCCACCAGCGATTTCTTCAAAGAACTGTCCGCCCATGACCTGCATGCCGCGAACGTTCACACCCAGGAAGTCAATGTCCATATCCAGGTTGGTGATGTTGAACGCAACGTCAGTGATCAGGGTATCAGTAGCAGTGTCAACACGGATGTCGAGCTGTGCCAGGTTACCTACGATACCGATGTTAGATGCCAGCAGCGTGCTGTCAGTGTCGCCACGCAGGCTAACTTCGTTGATAGCAACTGCGAAATCGATTGGCACCTGTCCGTTTACGTTACCAACGTGAATAACGGCATCGCCGTCTGCTTCTACGTCGATGTCGATTTTCAGGTCATCCAGGTTGCCACTGGTAGTCAGGTTGCCGTTACCGTCGTCAACGATATCGCCGCCACCGATGGAGACGCCAGTCATCGCGAAGGTACCTTCGTCAACGTAGCGGAACTCGCCGATGTCAACTTTGGTTTCCAGCTCGATGGTCACACCAGCCTGACCAGTAACGTTGCCCATGGCACCGTCGTCAAGGGCTTTCAGTTCTGCCTGAGCGGCGAACGGAGCGGCTGCGATAGCTGTAGCAAGTGCAATTTTCTTCAGGCCTTTCATATTGTTCTCCATAACGGAATTTGTTGTTGTTCCAATGCGGATTGTTTTGTTTTGTTTCCGCACGATTGAAGATTAGTCCCTGAGCCTGAAACGTTCCGTGACTCCCTTCACAGTCCAAATAATCACATTGTCTGACAATCTCTACTGGTTATTCCGCAGCCTCTTCGCTGACTTTAAATATGACGGGCTTGGACTCAACCACGACTGGCTTGCCATACACTGTTTTGCCGCCTTCGACGGCAAATGGCGTCAGTTCTGCCAGTGTAAACCCGAAAATATGCTCCATTTCTGCAACAATCACCTGCTTTGCTTCTGCCTGTGGATTTGGATTGTCTGCGATATAGACCAAGCAGGTAGCGCCAATATTGCCTTTTTTGACCATGGCCTTAAGGCTACGTCGCATCACTTCCAGTGCCACATAGGCTTTCATCTGCTCGATTTCACCAATGCGAATAAGGCGTACTTTGTTGCCCCTGTCCGCAACAACGGCAAATGGTTTGATTGCCTCGCCTGCTTCAAGCTGCTCAGAGGCACTCTCCATAGCGCGCTTATACATTGCTTCAAACTGTTGCTGGGCGAATTGTTTCATTTCCTTCTCCGATGGTCCTTTTGCTGCGTTTTCCTGCGCCATCCCAAGCGTAGACAGGCACACCAGCATGACTGCAACCACTAGCTTTGAAGCCCAATCGAAATGAATTACTCGCATTTTTGTCTCCTGAAGATTTAACGTCTTTTTGGTATTGCCGTGTCGAGCGTGATGCTCAATCAACGGTAAAATTGCGTTATTATGGGTGCCTGCCATCATTATTCAGCGCCGAGCTCATCTGAAACAGGACCCGCGTGCAATCATCCCTCAAAGAAATTCCCGTTTCTGCCGAATGTCTGGCACTTTGGCTTGACTATTTGTCCCTGCAGCCCGGTTTCATACTGATGAGCAAGGCCGACGGTGGCTACTTTGTCAGCGCCTGGCCTTCAGAACACTGGCTCCTGGAAGGCTCTTCCGATCAGTGGGCAACCGCAATGTCAGAGATAAAAAGGGCGCACGCAGGTAGACAAGCGCTTTCGCAAGATGGGCAGAAAAACTCAGGCGGGGATTTCCTGTCGGGTATGGCGGGCATTCTGAACTATTCAGCGGGAGCCCGAACTGTCCCGGGGTTCAGTCAACATTTGGATAAGCAAGAATACGGCGGCGCAGGCTGGGTCGGGCAGTTTGATTGGTCACTGCATATTTCGGCTGACTCTCAGCGAGCGGCTATACATATTGATACCGAGTGCAGCCTGCCCACGAGGAATTCACTGAAAGCCCTGATCAACGGTGCTCCTCCACCGGAAAGCCCAACATTTGGCAATACATCAGCTTTCAAGATGGTGCGGGATTTCGAACCACTCCAGCGCCCGGACGCCTATAGGGCTGGCGTTGAAGCCATACTGGAACTGATCGCCGCAGGTGACTGCTATCAGGTTAACCTTGCACAGCAGTTTAAAGGGCAATTTAGAGGCAACCCCTTTGACGCCTTTCTGGCACTTTTAAACGCAGTGCCAGTTCCGCACGCTGGCTACATCAATGCCGGCGACTACCAGGTGCTGAGCATATCGCCCGAGCGCTTGCTCCGCATCCATGATCGCGCCGTCGAAAGCAAACCGATAAAGGGCACCCGGCCGAGAGGCAATACCGCGGAGAAGGATCTTGCTTACAGGGAAGACTTGCTGAATGACCCGAAGGACCGTGCCGAAAACCTGATGATTGTGGACTTGATTCGCAACGACATGTCTCGCTTCTGCGAGCCCTTTTCCGTGAAAGTCCCCCTGCTGTTTGATGTGGAAAGCTACGAAAACGTTCACCAGTTGGTCAGCACTGTCACCGGTACTCTGGCTCCGGGTTGTTCTGCATTTGATGCATTGCTTTCGGCATTTCCAGGCGGTTCTATAACCGGCGCTCCGAAACGTCGCGCAATGGAGATCATTGATGCGCTTGAGCCCACCGGGCGCAGCGCTTACTGCGGCAGCCTGTTCTATTGGGACTTTAACGGTAATCTGGATAGCAATATAGCGATCCGGACGATGATCACTGAGTCAGGCGGCGAGATTTATTGCTGGGGAGGCTGCGGCATTGTGGCGGATTCTGACCCGGAATCGGAATATCAGGAGTCACTGACAAAAGTACAGCGCTTGATGGACACGCTGGAATCGCTCTGATGCCAGCGTGTCATCAACAATCACACCTAGTCGTTCAATCAGATGCGGGTGCTCAGCTCTTCAAACTTCTTCTTCAGATTATCGAACGTTTGTACCGCCGGGAACTGGGGAAACTCATCGATCACATTTTGTGGTGCGTGGAACAGAATACCGGCTTCGGCCTGTTTCAGCATGGTGGTGTCGTTATAGGAATCACCAGCCGCGATTACGCGGTAGTTCAATAGCTGGAACGCCCGTACAGATTGGCGTTTCGGATCTTTCTGGCGAATGAGGTAGTCCGTAATTCGCCCGCTCTCGTCTACTTCCAGCTTGTGGCAAAGCAATGCCGGATAACCCAGCTTCTTCATCAGCGGCATCGCGAACTCATAGAAAGTATCGGACAGAATCACCACTTGAAAGCGTTCGCGCAGCCAATCGAGAAACTCCCGGGCGCCTTCCAGAGGATCAAGCGTGCTGATCACTTCCTGAATTTCCGGCAGGCCAAAACCATGCTCATCAAGCAGACGCAGGCGTTGCTGCATCAGCACATCGTAATCGGGAATGTCGCGGGTGGTTGCCTTCAGTTCCTCAATGCCGGTTTTCTCGGCGAAAGCGATCCAGATTTCAGGTATCAGCACCCCTTCAAGGTCAAGGCAGGCAAGTTCCACAACACACTCCTTCAAGTTCGTTTGTAATGACCGTTTGGCAGCTCGACATCTGTCAGCCATCTGAAAACGGCCTGCAAAAAGCGCATCTATCATAAGAAAAACCCGGCCGAATTGCACAGCTGATATAACCTTATGAAAGGAGGTTACTTTTGATTGGCGCCGGGCGGTGATAAATTCACCGCAAACTCCGTGACACGATGGTTACCATGGACACTATAAAAGAACTGAATGAGAGTCTGACCAGCCAATCGCCCCGCTCTATTCTCAAGCATGCGCTTAAAAGCTACGACTCTGTAGCTGTGTCATTTAGCGGTGCCGAAGATGTGGTGTTGATTGAGATGGCCCACAAACTGACCGATAACCTGAAGGTATTCACACTGGATACCGGCCGGCTCCATCCCGAAACCTATGAATTTTTGGAGAAAGTACGGGAACACTACGGCATCAATATCGAAGTGCTGTTTCCGGACGCTGTCGAAGTCGAAGAGCTGGTGGCCGAAAAGGGCCTGTTCAGTTTTTACCGGGATGGCCATAAGGAATGCTGCGGTATCCGCAAGATCAACCCGATGCGCAAGAAACTCGCAACCGTTGACGCGTGGATTACCGGCCAGCGCAAAGATCAGAGCCCGGGAACGCGGAATGAGGTCCCGGTTGTGCAGCTGGATGAAGCGTTTGCCGGGCCTGGCAGACAACTGGTCAAGTTCAATCCATTGGCAAACTGGACGTCAAAGGATGTGTGGGACTACATTCGCATGACCGAAGCGCCTTACAACTCACTGCATGAAAAAGGCTTTATCAGCATCGGCTGCCAGCCCTGCACCAGACCGGTTCTGCCCGGCCAACATGAACGTGAAGGCCGATGGTGGTGGGAAGAAGCCACTCACAAAGAATGTGGCTTGCATGCGGGCAATCTGATTGCCAAAGAGCAGTAGTCATCATTGCAATAAAAAAGCGGGACCGGATCAATATCCACGTCCCGCTTTTTTTGACTTACCTTCCCGCGCCCTGAAACCCTGCTGAGCGCAATCACCGAAACAGCAACAGACCTGCCCATTCATTCAGGCCATTGAAGCGCCACTCTCCGCTCATCAAAATGTCGGTATTTCGATGTCTTCAAACAATGCTTCCACATCGGCCCGACTGGACTGATGAGTCGCAGCTTCCACCATCTCCTGTGTCAGATGCGGCGCAAAGCGCTGAATGAACTCGAACATATAGCCCCGCAGGAAGGTCCCTTTTCTAAAACCTATTTTGGTAACGCTGGGCGCGAAGAGATCTTTGGCATCAAGTGCGACCAGATCGCTGTCTGTTTTCTCATCAAATGCCATGCTGGCAATAATGCCAACGCCTAATCCCAGCCGAACATAGGTTTTTATGACGTCCGCGTCTGCTGCTGTGAACACCACTTTTGGTGTCAGTCCTTTACTTTGAAACGCTTCGTCAAGTCGAGACCGACCGGTGAAGCCAAACACATAAGTCACCAGAGGAAACTCCGCGACATCCTCTATCGTCAGCGGCTGACAGCGGGTTAGCGGGTGCCCCTTTGGCACAATCACACTGCGATTCCAGCGATAGCACGGCATCATGATGAGGTCGTTGAACAGCTCCAGCGCCTCGGTAGCAATCGCGAAATCGACCGCGCCGTTGGCTGCCATCTCGGAGATCTGCATCGGTGTTCCCTGATGCATATGAAGCGAAACGTCGGGGTATTCCTCGATAAAACCACTGATCACTTTCGGCAGCGCGTAGCGGGCCTGAGTATGCGTTGTCGCAATACTAAGATCGCCCTTCCGCTGGTTACTGAACTCCTGAGCGATCTTTTTGATGCCCTCAACCCGGCGAAGAATTTCACCAGCTTCGCGAATAATGGTTTCGCCGCCTGGCGTGATGCGCGTCAGGTGCTTGCCGCTGCGAGCGAACACCTCGACGCCAAGTTCGTCTTCGAGCAACCTGATCTGTTTGGAAATGCCGGGCTGTGATGTGAAGAGGCTCTGGGCTGTCGCGGAAACATTCAAATCATGGTGCGCAACTTCCCAGATATAGCGCAGCTGCTGTAATTTCATCGACCGTCTCGCTCCATCTCGTTATTTTTCGTATAAAAATATAAGTAATAATTCTTTTTAAGAATAGATGCAAAGGTCTACAGTTGGAAATCGCTGAGGCGAACGGACCACAAAATTCCGACGTTCCGCAGTTTTTGGAAGCGCTGAGCCCACTCCCGGCGATTCCTTATTATTCACTTCATCCGGGAACGTGATGATCCACGTTTATCAGTGTAGATCATAATTTATGGATATCCTTTTTTATATATTGGCCGGTGCAGGTGTAGGACTAGCGGTTGGTCTTACCGGTGTCGGTGGCGGTTCCCTGATGACCCCCCTGCTTCTGATGTTTGGCTTTCCTCCGCATATCGCAATTGGCACCGATCTGGTTTATGCCTCTGCGACAAAGGCAACCGGGGTTTATGCCCATCATCGCCAACAGTCAATCGAGTGGCCTATCGTATTGCGGTTGCTTGCGGGCTGCATTCCAGCCTCAGCAGCTGCGGTGGTGCTGCTATCGTTCTTCTTCACCAACCCCGATGACTACAAAGGGATTCTTGTTTCTACTTTGGGGGCTATGCTGATCCTGACCTCGGTCGTCCTTATCTTTCGCCCCTGGATTCTTCGTCACCGAAACATTGAAAACAAAGAGACTTTTCTTGTCCGTCACCAGAAGGGGCTAACGGTTATAGCCGGCGTGTTCCTGGGTTTCGCCGTCACACTGTCCTCCGTCGGTGCCGGTGCATTCGGCACTGCAATTTTGATGATGCTGTATCCCAATCTTTCAGGCATTCGCATCGTGGGCACAGACCTGGCCTATGCTGTACCTTTGACCTTTATGGCAGGTATGGGGCACTGGCATCTGGGCAACATCGACTGGTACCTGCTGGGATCCTTGCTGATTGGCTCAATTCCAGCCATTCAGCTGGGCACCCGCCTCGCTCGCCGGATACCCAGTCGCGTTCTTCAATCAACGTTGGCGGCTATTCTGCTTCTCATCGGATTGAAATATACGTTCTTCTGATCGTGAAAAAGGGCGCTCTGCTGATCGATCTGGCCTGCTGAGCGCCCGTTACCGCTTGACTTCACAGCGCAACAGCCGACAATCAGTTCCTCGGTCTTTCTGACCGCTCAATTGGATTCTGTAGTCCGCCGATCTGACCTGACGCGTTGAACCACATGCTGTTAACAACCAAATTTCTGAGACCCGCTGCTGACTTGCGCGCGATACGCAGAGAACGTCTGCTTGACGTCCTCAGGACGCGGCATGGCAAGCGGCTCAGCCTTGTTATTGGTCCCGCCGGTTTTGGCAAAACAACGCTTGTAAACCACTGGTCAGAAACGCAGACCAGCCCGGTCGCCTGGTTGTCACTCGACGCCAATGACGACGATCCCCGGCGGTTTTGGCAATACGTTAGCGGCGCACTGGTTCACGCTGGCATAGAAGGTCTGGAAAGCGCTCAACAAGCGGTTAATGGTTATGCGCTTCACGAACTGGAAGGCGCCATTACCGAGTTGATTAACGCCCTTATAAAAGCATCACGTGAAGGCGTCAGCCTCGTTATCGATGACTATCACCAGATCCAGTCCCCGGATATACATCGTCAACTGACTTACTTCATTGATTACCTTCCCCCCGGTTTTCACCTGCTGCTGGTATCCCGTACAGAGCCGCAGCTACCGGTCTCACGCTGGCGCGTGCGTGATTGGGTCGATGACATTCACCCGCAGTTACTTGCGTTCTCAGAAGAGGAATGCCGGCGATTCTTTGAAGACTGCATGTCGATTCCACTCTCCAAAGAGCAATCGCGACATATCTGGCAAAAAACAGAAGGCTGGGTCGCGGCCATGCAGCTCAGCGCCCTCTCCGCGAGAAACAACCCGGCTAAAGGCGATTTGCCATCGGCGCAACCGGTACCCGAATCCAACCGTCAGATCAGCGATTACATCCTCAGCGAAATTCTCGATCAGCAATCGGATAGCGTTGCCCGCTTTTTGCTGGATACGTCTTGCTGCCTGAGACTGACGGCGTCTTTATGTGACAGTGTGCGCGAACAGTCAGACAGCCAGGAGATGCTCGAATCGCTCAGTCAGCGAAACCTGTTTCTGATCCCTCTGGATAACCGCGATGAATGGTTCCGTTATCACGATCTGTTCCGGGAGGCCCTGTTCCAACGCTTGCAGCAAACGGCGCCTGAGCGGATCGAGCCGCTTCAGGCCCGGGCGATTCACTGGTTACTGGAGCACGACCATATTCAGGAAGCCATTGCGCAACTGGTGCAACTGGCAGACTGGAACTGGCTTGCGCAGGTGCTTGAACAGCACGGTAACAACCTGATCCATGGTGGCTTTCACTTGCCGGTACTGGATTGGCTTAATCGCCTGCCGCCCGGAACCGTAGAAGACAACACCCGATTATCGATGCTGAGAATCTGGGGCCATTTTTTTGCCAACCGGCTGGACGTTATCGAGCCTCAGCTTGGCAGACTGGAAGACCTGCTTGATAAGCGCGTCGCTGACTCGCATCCGGATGCCGGCGGTGCGCTTGCACTGCATAGCGAGATCGCGCTTATCCGTTCGTATCTGGCGCGTACCCGAAGCGATCTGAAAAGCGCCGCGGACCTGACGCAACAGGTTCTCCGGGACATTGACCATACCCAGATACCGCTCAAGTCCGTTACCTATTACGGCTTGGGTATCGATTATTTTGCCGGAGGCGATCTGCCTGCAGCAGAAGAAGCGCTTCAGTCAGCGGTTTCCAATGGCCAGATTGAACGTAAGCCATCGACCGTTCTGTCCAGTGGCGGGTTGCTGGCATGGATTCAGTTCAATCGCGGCCACATGAATCTGGCCCTCGATAGCTGTGTCTCTGTCAGGGAATGGATTGATCGCCACTACACCGATCCCAAACAGCCAAAACTCATTTCCTGCTGGCAGAACTGTGCGCTGATTGAAATATACCGGGAGCGCGATGAACTGGCTCTGGCTGATACCTATCTGGCGCCATTGCTCGATCATCTCGAGAAAGGTACAGAGCCCGGCCAGCATCTGATCATTCAGTATGCTCGGGCACACCTTGCGTTTACCCGAGGCAACTATGATCTGGCCATCAGCGCGCTTGATGATGCCATTTCAGTGCTGGAGCGACGGGGGGAGCACATTGTTTTCGAGCCCCCGAATCTGGCCGCACTCAAAGCCCGTTGCCATCTGGCACAAGGCAGGCTGAAGGAGGCGTCTGCCTGGCTGGAAACTCGTGGCGACGTCGCTTTTCGCAATCCACTCAATGGCGAACAGAGCGACATTACCGCGGCGCGGATTCTGAACGCTTCAGACCAGCCTTCTGCAGCGATTGAACTGCTGACACCGTTGCGGTTCTCTACCGAGCTGGGGCAACATCACAAACACCTGATCGAGGTCATGGTCGTATTCGCTGAAGCTCAGCTGAAAAACGGCAAGCGTACCGAAGCGATTAACGTGCTGACCGAAGCACTCAAGCGGGCGTCTAAAGAAGGTTTCATCCGCCTGTTCGTCGAAGAAGATAGCGTCATCCACCCGCTGATCCTCGCCATTGACGACGCCAGCATCCAACCTGCTTATCTTGATCGTCTCAAATCATTGCTGAGGGATCAGGCGACTGCTGCCAACCCAACATCCGGTAAGGCATCCGCGGGCGGAGATTCGCTCATCGAGCCACTCAGTACGCGCGAAAGCGAAGTGCTGTCGTTAATTAACGAAGGGCTGGCCAATAAAGAAATAGCGGAGCGGATGGATGTCGCGGGTACAACGGTGAAAGCCCATATCCGCAACCTGTACGGGAAGTTACAGGTGAAGAGCCGAACCGAAGCACTAGCCCGCGCGCGCCAACTGGGAATTCTCTAACTGCGATACAAAATGTGAACTGAATCACACTTATTTGTGGTTTTTTTTATCCCACTACGCCCTTTGGACGATCCGGATACGCCCCTACTCCCACTAAACTGTGTTCAACGGTGAGGGAAACCTCATTTCAGAATCTGAAACTTCAGGCCTTTGGATTCTAAAGTTCCGTGTTGCAAAACCCCAGGGTTACCAAGTCAGAGCCCTGCTTCAGAAAGGCGTTATCCATTTTGGATTAACGCCTTTTTTTTTTGCTTTATCGCAACGTAATGCAGCAGCTACTGCAAAAGGCCGCCGGTTTACGCCCTTGTAGCCGAAGCTTCAGCTTAGGTGGAGCCGAAAGGCTCCTGAGTCGTCCGCAGCATTTGGCAGCTCTTCGTGCTGCACCAAAGCTGAAGCTTCGGCTACAGGAACCAACTCCCTTCAAAGCGGCGAATACAAATAAGTCTGTTCAGTTGGAGACAAGGCGACGGAATGGCGGCAAGGCATCCAATAGCAGGCTTCCATACCGACGTGTGACGATTCGGCGATCGAGAATTGTGACGCGCCCCTTGTCGGATTCAGTTCGCAATAGCCGCCCTACGGCCTGCACCAGTTTAATCGATGCATCTGGGACAGTGATTTCCATAAAGGGATTGCCGCCGCGGGCGGTTACCCATTCGGCAAGACTGGCATCAATGGGATCATCCGGTACCGAAAACGGCAGTCGGGTAATAACGACATGCTGGAGATACTTGCCAGGCAAGTCGATACCTTCTGCAAAACTGGCAACACCAAACAGAATGCTTGGCAGCCCGGCATCAACTCTCTCTTTGTGTTTGCGCAAGACTTCGCCCTTGGCCATGTCATCCTGGGTGATGATGACATCAGGCCACTCAGGTGCCAGACGGTCACGAACAGCATTCATCTGACGCCGGGCGGTAAAGAGCACCAACATGGCCTGACCATCGCTCCAGAGTTTCGGCAGACGCTCAACCAAAGCATCGGTAAAAGACTCAGCTTCAGTGGGCAGGGCTGGCATCGGTGGCACTTCAACGGTTGCCATATCGCCGTAGCGAAAAGCACTGGGCACCACCATAAAGTGGCTTGATGCCGGCAGACCGGCCCGGTTTTTCAATCGGTCAAAGCTACCCAATGCGGTCAACGTGGCACTGGTGAGGATGACGCCAAACGCCCGTGACCAGAGGCGACTGTGCAACAAGCTGTCCGCCAAAACCGGGCTACTGAAAAAGGTAATATCCTCAGCGTGATCGAAGCGCTGGCGAATGGCCCAACGCGCAGGCGGCGGGCGCCTCTCTTCCCGTACCTCCCGCCACGCTGTCCACAGTCGCAACTGGTCTTCGGCGCGACTGTGGAGTGTACCGGCTACAGGAAACCATGACTCGGCGGTCTGCCGATCAATGTCATGATCCTTTCTCTCATCAAATGCCTTCTGGAGCTCGTCTAACAGAACCCCGAGATGCCGGGATAGATTGGCACTTGCGGCACCGGCCTCCACCGTAAGCTCCGCCAGTCGCTCGGATAACTCACCATCGGGAAAACGCCATTGCGCCGACTGGCGATCATCTTCGAAGGTCCAGGTGATGTTGCTTTCCGCCTCTTCGTATACCTGCGCCAGCACCAGTTCGTATGCACGGGAGGCTTCGCTGATTCTGTCCAGGGTCTTGGATGCAGTGGACACCGGCGTCAGGTAGGGCTTCATTTTAACGATGACCTGCGCAAGCTGCTTGAGCCAGTTACGCGTGCCATTGATGGAGACGGAGGCCGCAAAGTGGTTCAGTGCCTTTGCAGGCAGGTGATGGGCTTCATCAAAAATGAAGATGGCCTCTTCCGGCCGCGGCAATATCGCCCCGCCACCCAGTGCCAAATCCGCCAGCACCAGGTCATGATTAGCGACAATCACTTCCGCTTCGTCCAACCCTTTTCGGGCTTCAAAAAACGCGCAGCTGTCGAAATAGCTGCAATGGCGGTTAGTACATTGACGATGATCTGTGGTCACCTGGCGCCAGGTGTCGTCCGGTATCTGCTGGGGCCAGTGGTCGCGGTCCCCGTCCCACTTCCGATTCGCATACTGGGCGAGCATTTCTTCGAAGAACTCTCGGGTTCCCGGCTCTTCGTCCTGTCGTCCCTCCAGCAGAAAAAGAGGCATGGTATCGCTGTCCTGCACACCTTCCTCGTGCAGGCGCCCCTCGAGTCGGGACAGACACAGGTAACGACCGCGCCCCTTTGCCAGGGTCCAGTTGAACTTGAGATTGGTATGTTCGCGCAGCTCCGGCAGGTCTTTCTGAACGATCTGGTCTTGCAGCGCGACCGTGGCGGTTGAGATAACCAGCTTTTTATCCATGGCTTTTGCCATGGGAATGGCTGACATGAGATACGCCAGCGTTTTGCCGGTACCCGTGCCCGCTTCGACCACGCATGCAGACGCGGGAGACGTACGCTCGCCATCATCGGATGTGATGCCGCCAAGGTAGCGCGCAATTTCCGCGATCATCAGCCGCTGGCCATAACGGGCATTGATACCCTTTGCGCCTAAAAAGTCGCGGTATCCCTGCTGTATGGACTGTTTGACATCGTCAGGAATCGGCATCAGCGGGGCGTAACCCAATCCCGCACAACGCCGACCCGGAACTCGGTGCCAATCCGGCTGAGAATCACGCTGTCAGAAGTAATCGCAACCACGCGAATGCCAGAAAAGCTGTCACCGGCGCGCAAATACTTGTCGTTGATAATCACACGCCGGGCGGCGGGATCCGAGGCATAGATATGACTGTTGAAACGGAGGCTCGGTATCTGTCGCTGGAATGACAGCGGCATTTCGATCAGATGGGGCACGCCGTCATACTCGCGGTCTTGCTGGTACGCGGTATCGGGCAACGCTGAATCATTTGACGCGCTGCTGCGCGTTGGGACTATCAGCGTAGGCTGTTCCGCCAGCACAACGGCTTCCTTCATGGGCGGGTTAGCCGCTTCGCTATTATCTTTTTGCGCAGAGTCCACCGGAACAGTTGGAATCGGTTTGAAGTCCTGGCTGCCAGCGGTCCGTTTGGCTGATGTTGGCTCCTGCTCACTGGCAGGCGCATCAGATGGACTGTTTTGCGTCACTGAAGCCCCATCCGGTTGTGCATTCGGAGTGCTTGTTTGCGCAGCGGGCTGAACTTCGCCTTCAGCTGAATCAGACTGTAAGCCCGCTCCTGGCCAAAACACCAATACGACGATTGCGCCATTAAAAAACAGTGCCACTGCAAGCCACCAGGCAACAGGAATGCCTTTGCGCCTTGGTTTGTGAACCATCTGGACCGATTGATTCAAGTCAGGCACACGGCCTTGCTGGCGCTCAGATTCGGACTTGCGGAGTGCGTCAAGGATATAGGACATGGACTACCGGACCCCTGCTGTCTGGCGTTGAACCGGGGACAGCGTCGGTATCGATGGATAAAGATCAGAATTCATCTGAATCAGAGTTTTGGCTCCAGCGATACCGTCGGGAATCAGGCCCATCGTCGATTGGTACCAACGAATCTGTTCTTTCAGCGGTGCCGCGATCAGTTTGTCCTGCTCGCTCACGGATGCCTCATGCGTTGAGATCAATTGCATCATTTTTGCACTGAGCCATGCGCCCTCGCTCACGGCCTCATTGGCAGGTACTAAACCGGATTCATAGGGTGGCACTCGCCATACCAGTGAATAATCGCCGAGCCAGAACTGGTCGATGACATCAACCGGAAAGTCGTGCTGTTCACCGTCCAGCACTAATGTTGCGGTGTTACCTTCAAGTCCTATCAAGGTTGCGAACCGTGGGTTACCGCCGGTGTCATACAAGCTAAGAATGGCCGGGCGATTGATTTGCCGGAGACTGCGCCAGTTTCCCTGGCGGTGAAGGCAACGTAGCCCCACTGTTTCGGCAAACTCACAGGCGTAAGGCCATTCAGTCGAGACATAGTCGAAACTCCAGCGTTCAAACAGCTGACGATAGGCGGCCGTTTGGTTCTTGCCCTCATCCGAAAGCCGATTACCAAGTTCCTGGCTTGTCTGCTCGAACGTTGGCTCAAGAGCAAATAATGTCGTGGCCGACTGATCTGCCTCAGGCTTTGTGGTGACCTTGGGCTCAGTCTTGGCCGGCAGCACGACTTCAATCGCCTTGGATGTCGGAGTGGTACTCGCTTCCTTCGACTGACTTTCTGTTTTCTCAGTTGGAGGTGCCGCTTTCCGCGCTTCAGTTTGCGCTACGGCGACCGGCTCGCTGCCCGCCATTTCTCCCCGGAATTGCTCAACAGCTACCCATATCATGACCACCGCTGCTGCGACCGCTGCAACCGCCGACGCTATGCGCAGATTCTGCGATGGTGGCGCGCTTCGCAGTGAAAGCCGCCGCTTGCCAAGCACTTCCCGGGCAGCGCCAACAATATGAGCTTTACCGACTTCATGGGAGCCTTCCGAATAGGCACCCAGCAACGCCCTGTCGCAGACAAGATTGATTACCCGAGGGATGCCACGGCTCACGCGATAGAGCTGGTTCAATGCTTTGGACGTGAAGAATTCGCTTTTCTGTCCTGCGACACTCAGGCGATAGCGCAGGTAAGCCGGAAGTTCATCACGGGCTATGGCGTCGAGATGGTAGCGTGCTGTTATGCGCTGGGAAAGCTGACGCAACTCTTGAGTATCCAGGATGTCCTGCAGTTCCGGCTGACCCAGCAGTACAATCTGAAGCAGTTTTTTCTCGGCCGTTTCCAGATTGGTCAGAAGCCTGAGCTGCTCCAACACGTCGGCAGACAGGTTCTGTGCTTCATCGATAATGAGCACTTTATGACGACCCGCCGCGTGTGACTCCAGCAGGTGATGGTTGATCAGGTCAATCAGCTTTTTAATGCTGCTGCCACTGGGGTGTGCTATACCGAGTTCATCGCATATGCTGGACAGCAACTCGCGAGCGGACAAACGCGGGTTCAGCACCAGCGCAATATCGACATTGTCGGGCACATTTTCAATAAAGCAGCGGCACACCGTCGTCTTGCCAGTGCCTACCTCACCGGTAATCACGATAAAGCCACCCTGGCCCTGAACGCCATACATCAGGTGCGCCAACGCTTCTTTGTGGCGCTCGCTAAGGTATAAATAGCGGGGATCGGGTGCGATCGAGAACGGAGGTTCCCGAAAGCCAAAAAACTCGTAGTACATGAAATTCCAGTTGGCTGACGACGCTGTTTCAGGTCGCGCTATGATAGCGCCCCACTCTTGGCACTGTCACCCATCAAGACACCTAAACCGGTGAAGGATCACGGACCGAAGGCTACTCCCGAGCGGGCGCTATTTCACCTGATCAGAGGCTGATACCAGTCGAAGATCCCCTTTATGCGACCCCATACTGTCTTTGGTACGCGCGATACAACGTTCCAGCGTCTTGGCAATCTTGGCCTGTGAACGGATCATTGCAATCTTGGGCCAGGTGGCCCGCTCACCTTCAAGAATCATCTGGCGGAAGAACTCTGGCGACGGGTTAGACATCATCTGCGTGTAGTGGCGCCAGGTATAATGCGGCGCTATCGTCACATCACCCGAATAGCGCTGCGCCATAATGGTATAGAGATGACCTGAAATCTGCCGCATTACTTCCGGTCTCACACGCTTACGCAAGTAATCAAACGCGCCCATTCCGTGAAACCGCATTTCGGCCTTGAGCACATGCAGCGGGATTTTCAGGAGCGACAGTTTCTCTTCTGCGCTTTTGCGATTCAGGAATGGCACAACATGTGGGTTTGTCTGGCTGACGATCGTGAAGTCAACATCGTAAAGATGCTTGAGCCTTTCAATCGGTAAATCGCTGACAACCGAGCCATCTACAAATTTCAGTCGCGGTAAATAAGGCAACGCAGCACCGTTGAGGTCCTTTTTCATCAGTGTAACGGGCGGGTATATGCCAGGTACCGCGGCCGATGCCAAAGCGGCACTCCATACCATCAGGTACGGCGAGGTATAACCGCAAAGCAAGCGCGTTTTCTGATTTGTACGAACCGGCGAAACCGAGATGTTGATGGAGCGCCCAGTTCGCTCAAATGCTTCTTCGAACGTGTGATCGCCCATATTGGCCTGCAGATTGGCTCGCAACTGCTTCTGATCCATGAAACCTTCGCCCCGCAGGCCTTTCAGCAGGCCGTGCCATTTCCATGCATTCAGGTCATGACCTTCAGGCTCGAACAATTCGGGAATCTCGGCGTCTGTATGAGTGCCCAGAACACCTGCGATGATCGCCCCGACACTTGATCCGGCAATTGTTGACGGCAGCAGCCCTCTGCCCCACAAGGCTTTGACTACCCCAAGGTGAAACGTACCCAGAGTCGCACCGCCACTCAGCAGCATGGCCGGCCGACCATAGCTGGTCAGCGTGTCTCGGAAAAAGCGCAATTTGGCAGCGTTATCAAAACCGGGGATCGGCTTGTCGCAGATAAAGGCGAGGGATTCACAGACCTGATTGATATATTCTTCGATGAGATGCTTCGTGCCAACCCTTGATCGGGTGTACAGGGCGGGATTACCCATATTGCCCAAATCGTGGTGCAAGCCTTCGCGTAGCGCTCGCCGCAACTTGTCATATTCATGCTTTTCATGAAACTGACGAAGATGCGAGAGGCGCTCGTAGATCAACTCGTAGTGATAGAGCTCGGAAGGGGTTTCTTCCTTCCATTCAACATTCCCCTCCAGAAAATCCAGTTCCAGAGCAGCCGCCTTCCACATTTCATAAGTCGGCGCCTCACGAAGATGTCGGCGAAACTTTTCCAGACGACTGTTCAACATGGCTCACCTTCCGTTTAGTCCGGCATCTGAATCACACTTTGGCCAGATGCCGTGGAGGAATGATCAGCGACGCACTAAAAATCATCAAGCATGAGATCTTCATTGTTATCGCTGGCAAAAGGATCGGGCTGCACCTCGCCATCGTTAATCAGGAACTCTCGGCGTTGCAGATAAGCATTCCGGACAAAGATGTATTGGTCACCGGAGATAAAATTCTCTGCCGGTATCAAGTCGGCTCGTACGTCAACCAGCTGCAACCCACGCATGTAATATTTGTCCGGTTCCTCAATATAGTCCCAGGTGCTGGGCATCACCGTCAGATCAAGCGCTATGCCACCGGCATCCCTGATCGTGGACGGCCCAAGTAACGGCAACATGAGATAGGGCCCGCTCCCCACTCCCCAGTAACCGAAGGTTTGGCCCAGATCTTCAGGCCTTTCCGGAAGATCAAATACAGTCGCGACATCGAACAACCCGCCAAGCCCGAAAGTGGTGTTGTAGGTAAAACGACCTGCCGCTACCAGAGCAGATTCACCTTTAAGCTGCAGCAGGCTGTTAACCAGGTTCTTGAGCTCACCAAGGTTGGAGAAGAAATTGGTGATCCCCTGATCGACGAGCTGTGGCGTCACCGTGCGGTAACCCTGCGCGACAGGCCGGAGGAACCAGTCATCCAGGAACTTGTTGAAACCATAGACTTCACGATTCCAGCCTTCCCAGGGGTCGATCGACTCCTCACGGGGCTGGGAGTCCTGAGCATAGCCGGCGGTAGGTCCGACAACCAGTGAAGTGAGGGCGAGAGCCCCGAATAAGGCCCGGCTGGTTTTCGGTTGAAAATTATTCATCAGGGAGTCCATGCGTCTGATGTCTTTGGCGATTCGTTAAAAATGTCGCATCCTATGCGCTTCGCTAACCTGCCACAATAGGTAAAATTCACCGCCAATACTGGAGATGCATCATGTCTGAACCGGGAAACCTGGTCCATACCATTCAAATTCCGCTGCGTTGGGCCGATCAGGATGCCAACGGACACGCCAATAACACCGTGTACTTTCGCCTGTTCGAGGAAGCAAGGGTAACCTGGCTCGCCTCTGAGAATATGGGCAGGAAAACGGGCGATATCGGCCCGATTATCGTCACGACCAGCGCGACATTCCTGAAAGAACTGAATTACCCGGCAACGCTCGAGGTCAAAACATACGCAGGTAAAGTAGGCAATACCAGCCTCGAGACCTGGCATGACGTTGTTGACGCAACGACGGGTGCCAAATATGCGGAAGGATACGCAAAAATCGTCTGGTTCGATTACAGCAAACGCACTTCCGTGCCTGTTCCGGACAAACTTCGCGCCAAAGGTATTGCCTGAGTGGAGTGGGAGCTGCTGCATCCTGCAGCTCCCCAACCTCCAAAACCCCGGCTCTATCGCTTGCGAATAATCACACAACCGATCGAATAACCGGCGCCAAACGAGCAAATTACCCCTAGATCGCCTGTCGACAGATCACTGTTATGCAGGTGGAAGGCAATGATAGAGCCTGCAGAACTGGTGTTGGCATATTCATCCAGAATAACCGGCGCTTCCTCAATGGTAGCGTCACGCCCAAACACCCGCCTTGCAATGAGCTGGTTCATATTCAGGTTTGCCTGGTGCAGCCACATCCGCTTGAGATCGCTGGGGGCAAGATCGACAGACGCAAGGTGCGACTGAATAGTTTCAGCGACCATCGGCGACACTTCCTTGAAGACCTTTCTGCCCTGCTGGACAAACAACTTGTCCGGCGCGCCAACGCCCGCATCATCACCGCGGTTCAGGAAACCGAAGTTGTTACGGATGTTGTTTGAGAACTGGGTTTTCAGACGGGTGCCGAGCACATCGTAGCCTTTGCCCGATACTACACGGTCTTCCCGTTCGACCAGAATCGCGGTGCAGGCATCACCAAAAATAAAGTGGCTATCGCGATCACGGAAATTCAGGTGGCCGGAACAGATTTCCGGACTGATCACCAGGACCGCATTGGCTGATCCCTGTTCCACTGCGTTCACCGCAGCCTGCAAACCAAAGGTTGCCGAACTGCAGGCAACATTGACGTCATAAGCAAAACCATCAATACCCAGTGCGGCCTGAACTTCTACGGAAATCGCTGGGTAGGGGCGCTGCATATTGGAACAGGCGACAATCACGGCATCAACATCAGTCGCACTTTTGCCCGCCTGATCCAGCGCTTCTCTGGCCGCCGCCACCGACATGTCACATTGAACACTGGGCTCGTCATTGGGGCGATCGGGAATGATTGGGCACAGACGCTCCGGATCAAGGATGCCTTCACGATCAATAACATGGCGACGCTTGATGCCTGATGCCTTTTCAATAAATTCCGGTGCCGAGGGCTGGAGCGCATCTCGTGCGCCGCTGGCGATTTCATCTGCATATTGCCGATTATGGTTGTCGACGTATGCATTGAACGCCTGAACGAGTTCTTCGTTTTCAATTGTTGCTGGTGGCGTATAGAGCCCTGTCCCGCTAATAACGGCTTTAGTCACGTGTAACCCCGCAGTTCAAAGTTGCCCTGTCCAATACTGAAATCCGGCGTGCGTGTTTTGGGCGATACTCACAGTGCCTGCACCAGAATCTGGCACGGGGATAAACCCATCAATTGCCCCGTGATTTCTCTGGTAGCCCCAAAGTACTCAATAGCAAGGCGCCGGGAATTCATTGTCTGCCCCAAATAGTAACATAGTACAGATGCGCTGAAGCATCGGACTAAAGGCCTAACACGCCTCTGATCAAGTCCTTACGCTTTCCCACTGCTTGTTGATGCGTTGAATGGAGACCGGCATTGCTGTCCCGAGTTGTTGTGCAAAGAAGGACACGCGAAACTCTTCAAGCATCCAACGATAGACCACCAGCTCAGGATCGGTTCTCCCCTGCTTTCTCAAGGCCTCAAGACGCTGGGCGTAACGCGCCCACAACCCGTCAAACTGATGCAGAAACTCCCGCTCGCGACCGCCTTCGCGGGCCATCTTTTCCAGTCGAACCGACACGGCTTCCAGATACCGGGGCACCTCTGTCAGCCACTGCGCAGGGGTTTCCACCAAAAATCCGGGAAACACGAGATTACTCAGCTGAAATTTTACATCTGCCATGCTTTTGGCGAGCGAGAGGGGGATCTTTCCTTTGAGACTTTTCATCAGTTGGTTATAGGTTTTGAGAATCGCGTAAAGCAGGCGGGAGCGTTCCTCAAGAAACGGGATAAAATCCCCCCGGTGCGCGTTAAATACGGCCTGAAACTGATCGGCACTGCGTGGAACATCATCTTCGAGAAAGTGATCAATAACACAGGCAATCAGCAAATCGTCACGCAGCTGACTGGCTTTTCCGACCGGAGCAAACAGCAACGCTGCTGCTTTGAACTCGGGAAGCTTTCGTTCAATACCATCAAGGGTTGAGCCAAACCGGTTCACGATCAGTCGCGCGACACCTCGGGCACTCGCACTACGACTGGTCAGAGGATCGAGGAATCGTGACAGCTTCACCTCTCCGCCCAGATCTTCGAGCGCCGGGTAAACTCTGACCTGCATCCCGCCGCGCTCGGTCTCGACCGTCTCGGGAATACTGCCAAATGCCCATTCCCGCGAGCGCATGTCACTCAACTGGTCACCCGGAGTTTCCGGGGCGTCACTCAACGCGGCCTCAGCCTTGGCTTCCAGTTTTGCCTGCAGCTCACCTACATCGCGACCTTCAGCCAGCGCCTTGCCGGCATCATCCACCACCCGGATGTTCATTCTCAGGTGGTTTGGCAATGCCTCCTGAGACCAGGCATCCGGATCGATTCGGATACCGGTATCACGCCGCAACTGCTCAGCCAGAATGGCGGTCAACGGCTCATTGGACGGCACCATGTTCGCAAGCGCCCGATCGACGTAATCAGGCACTGGCACAAAGTTTCTGCGAATGGCTTTTGGCAGCCCTTTGATCAGGTGAATACATTTGTCTCGAAGCAAACCGGGAACGACCCAATCGACACGGTTCGCCGGAACCTGCTTTAGCGCCATCAGCGGCACTTGCAGGGTCACGCCGTCGTCGTCACCGGTCGGCTCAAACTGATAACTCAGGGGATAGCGCACACCGTCCCATGCCAGCTCATCCGGATAAGCCTGATGCGTATCGGCTTCGGGCGACCGCTGGTAGATATCATCTTCGGTAAGCTCCAGCGCTTTCACTTCAGAGGCTGACAAGGCTTTCCACCAACTCTCGAAGTGCTGCCCACTGACCACGTCGGCTGGAATGCGCCGATCGTAAAAATCGAACAAGGTGTCTTCATCCACCAGCAGATCCCGACGCCGGGTTTTACGCTCCAGATCCTCAACACTTTCCAGCGCTGCCTGGTTGTGACGGATAAACGGTGCTTTGGTGTCGTACTCCCCTTCCACCAGCGCCCGGCGGATGAAAAGCTGCCGCGATTCGACCGGATCAATAGCGGCGTAACCGATTCGGCGTCGAGGGACGATATCCAACCCGTAAAGACTGACCTTTTCAAACCCGACCACTTGCGCCCGCTTGCGCTCCCAATGCGGCTCGAAGTAATGCCGTTTGAGCACATGAGCAGCCAGGAGCTCGATCCACTCGGGTTCAATCTTTGCAATCATGCGTGCAAATACGCGGCTGGTTTCGACGATTTCTGCCGCCACGATCCATTTGGGAGCAGCCTTGGCGACTTTCGAGCCAGGGAACAGCATGACTTTGCGGTTGCGGGTCGCCAGGTATTCTCGCTTTTCATGTTTGAGTGCGACCTGCCCCAACAAACCGGACAGAATCGCACAGTGGACCTTTTCGTAGTTGGCAGGCCTGGCATTCAACTGCAACGACTGTTCGCGGCATACCAATGCAAGCTGGCGGTGAACATCACGCCATTCACGCATCCGCATGTAAGAAAGGAAGTTTTTCTGGCACACCCGCTTGAGTTGATTCTGGGTCATCTCCTGCCGCTGCTCTTCGTAAAAGCGCCAGATGTTCACCAGTGTCGCGAAATCGGATTCTTTGTCATTAAACGGCGCGTGAGCCTGATCCGCTGCCTGCTGCTTATCCTGTGGTCGTTCGCGCGGATCCTGAATGCTCAGGCCGGCAATAATAATCAGGACTTCATCCAGGCTGCCCTGTTCGGCGCCGGCAACCAGCATGCGCGCAAGCCGGGGGTCCACCGGCAGCTTCGCCATAGTCCGTCCGAGGCGGCTTACTTTGCGCTTGGTGCTAACGGCCCCCAGCTCTTCGAGCAAATTGTAACCGTCGTTAATCAGTCGGCTGTCAGGCGCATCCAGAAATGGGAAATCCTTGATCTCGCCAAGTCCCGACACCGACATTTGAAGAATGACCGATGCAAGGTTGGTTCGCAGGATTTCGGGGTCGGTAAACTCCGGTCGGCTAATGAAGTCCGCTTCGTCATAAAGCCGGAAGCAAATGCCAGGCGCGACACGACCGCAACGACCTTTTCGCTGATTTGCGCTGGCCTGCGATATGGCTTCAACCGGCAGGCGCTGTATTTTTGAGCGCACACTGTAGCGGCTGATGCGCGCTACCCCGGTATCCACCACATAGCGGATCCCGGGGACAGTCAAAGACGTCTCGGCAACGTTGGTCGACAGCACAATCCGCCTGCCGGCATGGGACTGGAATATGCGGTTCTGCTCCTGATTGCTCAGCCGCGAATACAACGGGACAACTTCAGTATGGCGAAGCTCTGCATGGCGTAGCGCCTTGCTCATCTCCCGAATTTCCCGCTCCCCTGGCAGAAACACCAGCACATCACCAGGGCGCTGGCCATTCTGGCGCTCGTGGGCTTCAATTTCGTCCAATGCACTGACCACACCATCCGGCCAGCCCTGATCCTTGTCGTCTTCCTCGCCGACCAAGGGCCGATAACGCACTTCTACCGGATAGGTCCGACCTGATACTTCAATTACAGGAGCGTTGTTGAAAAAACGGCTGAATCGCTCAACTTCAATCGTCGCGGAGGTAATCACCACCTTCAAATCCGGACGACGCGGCAATAGATTGCGCAAATAACCCAGCAGAAAATCAATATTGAGACTGCGCTCGTGCGCCTCATCAATTATCAGCGTGTCATAACGATCCAGAAACCGATCATGCTGGGTTTCGGCCAACAGAATCCCGTCTGTCATCAGCTTGACGAGGGAATCGGACGACGTCGTGTCCGTAAAACGCACTTGATAGCCGACGTGTTCGCCTACCGGCTCGCCCATTTCTTCTGCGATACGTGAGGCCACGGTCCGCGCAGCGAGCCGTCGGGGCTGCGTATGGCCGATAATCCCGCGCGTACCCCGGCCCGCTTCCAGGCATATTTTGGGGATCTGAGTGGTTTTGCCTGACCCGGTTTCGCCGGCAATGATGACAACCTGATGCTGATCAAGCGCCTCGCGGATATCGTCGACTCGCTCGGATACCGGCAAGTCGCCGGGATAACGAATCTTGGGGCGGGAACCCAGACGCGCTTCAACTTCCAGCTCTCCGGCAGTCAACCAGCTGTCAATTTTCGCAAGATCGGCGTTGTCCGGCTTGCCTTTTTTCCGCGCCAAGAGCTTTTTGACCTGGGCGACACGGCGCTGGGAAGCCTTCGCAAAACGCGATTCAAAAGCAACCGGGTTACCGCCCGCCGTCGTCTGGGCAGAAGATGCAGGATGAGTGGAGGCTTTTTGCGGCTTTTTCATGAAATGATTGAACAACTCCGGACTATGGACACCAAGAACAATACGGAAAACAGTGCCACGATAACAAACATACAGGCTTGGGGACCTGAGTATCTAATACCAATAAAAAACCCTGTCGCCGGTTTCGCCGGGGACAGGGTTTACTGATCAGCTAAACTGAATCAGGACTTCTTTGGTTCCTCGTCGCGCAATTCGCGACGGAGAATTTTACCCACGTTGGTCTTGGGTAACTCATCACGGAATTCGAAGAACTTCGGCACCTTGTAGGCTGTCAGGCGCTCGCGGCAGAACTCTTTCAGCTCCGATTCTTTAAGATCGGTTGAGTTGCTGACCAGGAATACCTTGACGGCTTCGCCACTCTTCTCATCGTCAACACCAACCGCGGCGCATTCGATAACCTGAGGATGGCTGGACACCACATCTTCAATTTCGTTCGGGAAGACATTGAAGCCAGAGACAATAATCATGTCTTTCTTGCGATCAACAATCCGGATGTAACCGTCTTCCTGAATAACAGCAACATCGCCACTGCAATAGAAACCGTCTTCGGTGAAAGCTTTCTTGGTCTCTTCAGGACGCTGCCAGTAGCCCTTCATGACCTGCGGCCCCTTGACGCACAACTCACCAGGCTCGCCAACCGGCGTTTCATTACCGTCATCGTCAAGCGTTTTGATCAGAGTGTCGCAGATCGGCAAACCAATCGTACCCAGTTGGATAGCGCTTGGCGGATTAAACGTGACAACCGGCGACGTTTCCGTCATGCCGTAACCTTCGGTGATTTCACAACCTGTCACTTCTTTCCAGAGCTTGGCTGTGCTGCTGGTAAGTGCCATGCCGCCCGAGGACGTCATTTTCAGGCTGCTGAAGTCAAGCGCCTTGAAATCCGCGTTGTTGCACAGGGCTACAAACAGGGTATTCAAACCCAGGAACGACGTGAACTTGTGGTTTTTCAGTTCTTTGATGAAACCCGGGATATCGCGCGGGTTGGGAATAAGAACGTTGTGAGCACCGGCTTCCATCATGATGCCGCAGTTCAGCGTAAACGAGTAGATGTGATAAAGCGGCAGCGGCGCAATCACAACCTCCCGACCCTCTACAACGTTATCTTCCATCATCGGACGGGTTTGCAGCAGGTTGGATACCAGGTTGGCCTGGGTCAGCATCGCACCTTTGGCAACGCCGGTTGTGCCACCGGTGTATTGCAGTACGGCAATATCATCACGCTTGACCTGCGCCGGCGTAAACTTGCACTTGGCACCCGCACTCAGAACCTTGGGCAGACTGTGGGCATTTGGCAGGTTGAAATCCGGCACCATCTTTTTGAGGTGCTTCACCGCCATGTTCATTAGCGTGCGTTTGACTGGCGAGTGCATATCGGCAATTTCAGTCACGATAACGTGTTCAATACCGGTATGGGGCAGTACTTTCTCGGCGTTATCCGCCATGTTGGCCAATACCACCAGCGCCTTGGCACCCGAATCGTTAAACTGGTGCTCCATTTCCCGCTGGGTATAAAGAGGGTTGGTATTAACAACAATCAGCCCCGCGCGCATCGCACCAAAAACCACGACTGGATACTGAGTCAGGTTAGGCATCTGGACGGCAATGCGGTCGCCTGCCTTTAGGTTTGTCTTGTTCTGGATCCAGGCGGCAAAGTTACGGCTTTGAACATCCAGGTCTCGGTACGTCAGCGTGACGCCAACAGCACTGAATGCCGGGCGATCCGAGTACTTTTTAACCGCTTGTTCGAAAACATCAACCATGCTTTCGTACTGATTCAGATCGATCTTGTTGTTAACCCCGGGTGGATACTTATCCTGGTAAAACTGCTCAAAATCCATCACACCATCTCCTGTATACAATTATGCTTGTAGTGACCGACAGGTACTGATCAGCTTATGCGCATCGATATCATGAGATATACAACGAGCCTAATGTACTGATTTCTATTCTGTGTCTGTGGCTTCTTTTTTATTGGCTTTCGACTTTTGCGGACCTGAGCATCATTATTCAAGCCTGCATTCGGCTCCGTGACTGGGGTGGTTTGAACTCACCATTACCACGAGCCGACATAAAAAGTGACGTGAGAATACCAGTTTTCACAAGGATGAGGTAGCCACTAACACGCCTTCGGGACCATTGCATTAACCTGAACGTCTAAACGACTAAAGGAGACACTGTTCACATAATTTCCTGCCGGCACTGTCAATCACCTCAATGTCCTTGAATGCGACAGGCAGACCGATAAGATTCCTGTAATCTTTCAAAAACAATCAAGACAGGGTATCCGGTGAATCAATCGACAACAGTGCAACGCCCCCTGCCGGAGGCACAGCACAGGGAACCCTGCACAGCGCATGCGCTGCTACCATCGGAGGACAGCCACCGGATTCCGGTCTATCTCTGGCAACAGGACATTAATCCCGATAGTGCGCTCGGCGTGATCCATATAAACCACGGGATGGCTGAGCACGGGCTCCGTTACCAGGCACTGGCCACAAACCTGAATGCGGCAGGCTACATAGTGGTTGCCCATGACCATCGAGGGCACGGCCCCTACACTAAAGCTAGCGAGAGGGGCCACTACGCCGATTCTAACGGGTGGAAAAAGGTAACCCGCGACATTGGCGTTGTGCAGCAATGGATAGCCGATAAATTCCCCCAGCTTCGCTGCTATTTGCTCGGCCACAGCATGGGCTCGTTTATCGCGCAGGGCTATCTGGTTGGGGATGGGCCTAAAAGTACAATCAGCGGTCTGATTCTCTCCGGTTCAAATCGGGATCAGAAGCTCAAACTGGCTGCACTGCGCTCAGTCGCAGCCTCTGCCCGTGGATGGAACGGCCCGCGTAAAACCAGCCGGGTCATTCAGGCCCTTACCTTCGGGGCCTTTGCAAAAACAGTCACTGGCGCAAAAACCGAATTTGACTGGCTGAGTCAAAACGAAAGCTCCGTGTCGGATTACATCAAAGACCCATTTTGCGGGTTTGATTGCACCAACCAGCTCTGGTGCGACCTTGGGCACGGGCTGAATCAACTCCAGAACAAACGTGCACTGACCCGCATCCCTTCTCACTTACCCATATTGATCATCAGCGGTGACGAAGATCCGGTGGGTGAGTTCGGCCGAGGACCACGTCGCCTGGCAAGCGCCTATCGCGAAACTGGCCACACCGACGTCAGTTGTGTTGTGATGCCCGGCATGCGGCATGAGCCATTCAATGAGGCCAGACGCGAAGAGACAATTAAAGCCCTGCTCAACTGGCTTGGCAGGCACACGGCCTGAACCAATCATGAGCAGGTCAGGACAGAACCGACGAATCGATCTCACTACCTATCAAACCGTTCAGGAAGTAACGACTGATGGAAACTCTCGAAAATATCGTTTATGACGATCTGCATGTTGGCGATACCGCGAGCTTTACCCGATCCCTAACCGAAGACGAACTGGTGTTGTTTGCAGCCGTTTCAGGCGACGTCAATCCGGTTCATCTGGACGCAGACTTTGCAGCCGACAGCATGTTCAAAGAGCGTATCGCTCATGGGATGTGGAGTGGCTCGCTGATTTCCGCAGCGCTGGCAACTGTCATGCCTGGCCCCGGCACGATTTATCTCGAGCAAAGCCTGAGTTTCAAACGACCGGTAAAACTCGATGACACTCTGACGGTGAAATTAAGCGTTGTCAGCAAGGAACGGAAAAACCGGGTCACGATTGCCTGCGACGTCGTGAACCAACATGATCAAACCGTCGTCTCAGGCGAAGCCAAGGTCATCGCGCCGACCGAGCGTTTGTCGCTGCCCCGCCCCCGACTTCCGCGTATTACGATCGAATCATTCGATTCCGAACAGCACGAAGACTGAACAGCCTGGCCGCCCTGGGGATGGTATTGCGAGGGCCCCTTGAACCCGTCTCAGGACGGCAGGAAGTCGATCGGGAATCTGACCTGCCGTCGCTCAACTTGAGCCGCGCCGAAATTAAACAAGCGCACCCGGTTCACTATTTTACTCTCCAGCGCTGTATTGCCCAGTTCCGAACTCACGATCTCGCAATGGGACACCTGGCCATTGGGCTCAATCGTAATTTCCAGCATCACTTCACCGGCAAGCATAGGATTCTGCCGCAACTCCCGGTTATACAGAGAAAATAGTGATGATTTCTGCTGATCAAACACCTTTCTTATATTGGCCATAGAGCGCTCACCAGGCCCGCTTTTAGCGGCTGCCTTTGGTTGGGGTTTTGGCGCAGGCTCTGCTTTGGCAACCGCGATTTCGCGAACGTCGTGACTGGCAACGGCTACATTCTCAGTCGGGCCGCGGCTATCTTTGACTGGGCCATTACCCTGAAGCACATCAGCTTTAGCTGTCTGGTCAGGTACCGATGTCGCAGACGCATCATCAACATTAGCCGTGATCCTTTGCACTGGCGCAGAAGATGTCATGGATTGCATATCTGAAAGCTGAGTCTGAAGCGCCATTAAACCGGACTTTGCAGCCACTTCGCGAGCCTGCTGTACCGTCTGGTTCTCCTTGGACGGAGCAGGTTTAACCGGTTTTGGAGTCGGTTCCGGAGCCTTTGCGACATCAGGTTCCGGTACAGGATCTGGCTTTGGCTCAGGGTCGGGTTCCGCAACCGGTTCGACTGGAACCGGCTTCGGTTTCTCTGGTTCAGGTTTAGCCTCAATCAAGCGGGCCAGCTGAGCCGGCACTTTCTCCAGCGTTTCACGATCAAGCTCTGGCACGTCAGTAAACGGAATAATTAATGCCAGGGGTGCGGTTAATAACAACACCACGAACAGACAGATGATCAGGCGTCGGCTTTCGCCTGGCTCGCTGCTCCAGGGTAGGCGTGTCGTATTCGCTGGTATCTCAAGCCTGACACTTTCCCGTGCCGAAGGGCTCCTGGCGGGTGGCTTCGCCACTGCACCGTCAACCATTAGCCGCCTCCACTGCGGCACCAGGCTGGTGCTCTACCGCTAATTTGATCCTTCGATAATCGGCATCGACGCAGGTCTGCATAATCTGGCGTAACTGCCTGTACTCGGTGCTTCTATCGGCCATCACTGTGATTTCGAGGCCGCTTTGCGGAATATCTGCCTGTCGGGCTTTTCGGTAATTCAACTCTGTCAGCAGGCCTTTGAGGTGCCCGTTCTCATCCACTCCATCAGACAAGGATGCCACCTGACGTCCCTGGACCATAACCGCTTTGGTCGTGACTTCAATTGTCAGGGTTTCCTGCCCTGGCTTTTCGGACGAAGACTTTGGCAATGCCACGTCAGAGGATTGCTGCATCACTTTTACATCGGACGAGTTCACCATCAGGAAGAAAACCAGAATGGTAAAAATGTCCATCAACGACACCAGGTTCAGCCCACCCGCACGGTGCATTCGGCCATAGTGGCGCTGCATTCGCTGGGCTCGCCGTGAGGTTTTCATCGTGCGACCTCCACCGTACCGGCTAACCCTGACAGCGCGATGTTTTGGCCACCAGCCCTGCCCTGTAAAACGTCTACCGCCTGCGACAGTTCGGCATTCTCAGGTGCATCACCCAATGCCACGTCTGGAAACAATTCAGCTTGAACCACACTTGCAGCGATGACATCAGGATAGGAACGCACAGCATCCATCGCCTTGATCAGCACCTGATAATCAATGTCGGGCGCTACGCGTAATGTTAAATCGGTTTTCTCAGGCATACGGCTTTTGATGCCTTTAAGCACCGCCTGGAGACCGCTAAAGTCATAGTCACCTCCTGCGCTCACTGGCAACTGCTTGATTAATCCGCGCTCTGAGTCCGCAACCCTCAGCCCGGTTGGCACCAGCAACACCTCAAGCTGAAATGCATCAGGATCAGGCGCTTGCCCGCTCGCCATTCCCGGGAAATCCAGATCAATCATTCGCACTTGGGTGAACACCATGCCCAGCAACAGTACGGGCACCAGCACGATCATCAGATTCATGAACGCGGTGATATCCAGTTCCGGGCTGGTGTGCAGCCGACGGTGTCTGCGTCTCATGCTTTGTGGCTCCGGGTCGTGACCGTCATCAGAGCGGCGTTGATGCCTGACCGGACACGGTGTTGAGCAATTTCACGCCAGCCATCTCGAAACTATCCACCAGTTCATTGGTTCGGGTTTGCAGCAACGCATGAAATATCAGTAGCGGAATCGCGGACATCAGGCCGAAGGCAGTGGTGTTCATCGCCACTGAGATACTCTGGGACAACAACGACGCCTTTTCTGCCGGGTCCGCACTGGCGACGGCTGTAAACGCCGCAATAAGCCCGATAATGGTGCCAAGCAACCCCAACAATGTTGAGATGTTCGCCAGCGTAGCAAGGTACTGGGTGCGCTTTTCCAATCTTGGCAGCACTTCCATCAGGCCCTCCTCCATCGCGTACTCCACCTCCTCTCGACGGTGATTACCCAGCAATCGGGCGATACCTGCCCCCAGAATTGAAGCAATTGCACTGTCAGAGCTATTGGCAGCCTGCATTGCCCGCTTATAGTCATGCTTGCGTAGCAAAGGCAAAATCCCTTGCTCGAAGGCGGCGCGATTTGAACGGCGTACTTTCCCCAGATAGATAAAGCGCTCCAGTGCAATCGCCAAACCGATCACCAGCACCACTGCGATTGGGTACATAAAGGCGCCGCCGTTCTGGAAAAAGCGGATAAGAGTATCAAGCATGACGTTGCTCCGGGGATTTGCTGATGTTATCGATTATGGCTGAGACACTGGCTCAGCTAATGGATCCAGTGTTTTTCTGAATTGCTGATGGCGTTGCAGAACAACGGGATCAACCGGATCGAGCAGTCCTGACGGCTCCATACTCAACGGATCCCGTGAGCGGGTTGAAACCGAGGGTGCCTGCCAGGGCAAAATATTAAGCACCCGGGGATAGTCGTCACTGGCCCGCACCGATATGCCTTCTACTGTCAGCGCAACCGGCTGAGCAACGGGTGCTCCGGCTGACTCAGGTGGCTGCGCGTTAGCATTTGCTTCCTGGGCCAACGCAGGGGTGTCTGCGCCCCAAACTGACAGCAAGCATGCCAGCAACAGCCTGTGAAAAACGCGATCGAGCGCAAGGAAATGGCCCCGGGTTCCGGCACTCAGCTGATTTAACAGAATTTGATTCAAACTCATCAGTTAAGGCGCCTCTGCAAGTCAGCAATCCAGCCCTTAACCTGTTCGCTGCCGTTTGGCTCCAGGGTCTGATAACGCTGATAGTGCTGCAAGGCTGACGGCAGATCCAGAAGGTAAAGCTCCGAAAGGACAGCCAGGTTGTAGTGCAGTCGTGGGGAATCAGGATGCCAGCTCAGCCCCTGATCCAGGTATTCACGGGCCTGCTTGAACTCTCCCTTCGACTGTAACAACAACGCCAGATTATTGGTCGCCATCTCATTGCCTGGATCCGTGTCCAGCGCCTCTTTATTCAATTCAATAGCCTGCTCAACATTGCCGTGCTGTTGTTGCAGCCAGGCCAGCCGCGCCGACACAGCCGCGAGATCAGGGCGCTCAGCCTGCAATGCAGCCAAAATGGCAATGGCTTCTTCCGTTTGACCGGAGGAAGCACGCTGGCGCGCTTCGTCATATTGCTTTTGCTGAACCAGGGTCATTGCTGCCGGCTCCGGACGCACCTTTGCCGCAGTAGCAGCCGCAGTTGCGTCAGTTGTTGCATCACCACTTTGCGGTGAAGGCCCCGCCGCGCAACCGGCAAAAACAAGCACCACAAGGCCCATCGCCGCAGCCTTGAGTGCGTCAGCGCAGTGGCCACCAATAAAACACTTACGACCCCGAGTTTGATGCATGCATCACCTCCTCCGTCACGATGCTATTAGCCGACTGCGCGCTGTCGCCGCTCCATGGCATCCAGTGAGATTCACGGCTGTAACGTGCCGGATAGAGCGCCGCCAGCGCATCCATACTTTTCTGAACCCAGTCGTTATAGACTCCGGATGCAATCTGCTGATGATTGGCTGCATGGAGATCGATTGCTTTTTCTTCAAAAGGATAGGCTTGCTCTTCCAGCAGCACGTCGTATTGCGCCAGCTCCAGCTCGGTCAAGTTAGAGGGGCGCTCTGAGGACATCACGTCCCGCGCCAGAACGCGGTAGAGTTCAGCCCGACCAAACAAAGCCTGGGATTTGACCTCACTCCCACCGAGCGCCTCTGCCTGCTGATAACGATCCAGCGCTTTCTGCAGTGCAGCTTTTTTTGCAGCCAGAGTCTGGCTCAGTGGCAGCGTAAGCCGGATATCGGCATAACGACTGGATTCATCGGCTGCAAGCACCAACGCTGCCGCTGCAGCCCAGGTCAGCGTTTTATCTGAGTGCCACTCGCTCGCAAGCTCGGTGTCTACCAACGACTCCAACCGGGGGCTTGGGATATTGACGCCGTCCGCCTCTATCAGCTTTTGGCGTAATGACTGCTGTCGGACATGCTCCTCAGCTGAAGCCGGGTCGCTGGCCTGATCGAGGTAGTCACCGTAAATCATGTTTGCGCGCCCGTTGCTTCCTGCCTGCTCAAGCAAGCCCGCTGCCATAATGCGGGCCGGCCAGGGATCGGCGCTATCAGCCGCGTGCTCCAGAATTTCGTTGGCCGCGAGATCGTATTGGCCCGATGCCTTATAGGCGTATACAAGTTTTTCATCAACATTGTTGGCTTGGGCTTGTTCTGGATAGCGCGATCGAAAATCCTGAAGCTGGTCGATAGCGGGCTGCCAACGCTCTGCTTTTAAAAGCACAACTGACGCCTCAAGCGCCGCCCCTATCGTGAGCCCCTGCTCCCCGCCAACCCCGGCAACCCGCTGGAAATGCCCAACAGCGGCGTCCACCTCATTCTGTTGGGCCGCAGCTTCACCCTGTCGGTATATGCTCAACGCGAGTTGTGAACGGATTTCAGCTTCGCGTTCTGGCTTTACGTTCGAATCTGCTTTTACCGATGTAAGCGCCTGTCGATACGCCTGTTCTGATTTATCGTAATGCGACGCGTCAAACTCCGTCTGTCCTATTACCAGCCAGCCTGCCAGCAGTGTTTTGTCGCTTGCTTTCGGGTGTGCGACTGCAGCCTTGGCAAAGCGCTGTGCCCGCTGATTGTCGCCAGCAGTGAGTAGTTGGTTGGCCAGATCCGCCTCGGCAGCGGGCAAACGGCTATCACCAGGGTAGGCCGTGGCGAACCTGTCGAGGGCTGCCACCATCACATCAAGTGGCTCAACGGCACCTGCTTCCGTAACGGATTGACGCGCCGATGCCTGATAAAGAGCGACTGCCGCCCAAGCGGAATCTGCAGCACCGTCATATCCAGACTGTTCGTAGCCCGCCTTTTCAAATGCTTCAATGGCCCTTTGTTCTTTGCCTGCCTGAAGCCAGGCATCACCCGCAAGCCGTCGCTGCTCTCCAATTTTTTGGGGCGCTTCGATTCCGCTACTCACATCCGCCAGACGATCATATATGACACCTGCTGATGCGAAGGTGCTGGTTACCTCAGGGGATGGACTACCTGTCGCCTGGGCCTCAGCATATAGGGATGAGCCGACCTGATTGGCCAGGCTGCGCCACTGAGCCTGCTCAGGTTCTGAAAGCCCGCCATAGGTTGCGGGCTGATCGTAGGCCGCCACAAAATCGGTACGCGCCGCTCTTGCTTCGGCAGCAAACCCACCTGCTTCCCAGACCGAAACAATCTGCGCTCTCATTGCGGGCGCCCGCGGATGGGCAGGATTGTTGTCTATAAAATACTGATTGACCTGAACACTGTCGGTATAGCGCTCATTCGCCAGGTAGTAGTCTCCCAACCGGTCGTACAACAAGTAGTCATAGGGCTTGCCCCCTTCCGCGGCAATCATGCGATCAATTGCAGCCGCACCACCGGTACGAGACGCCATCAGGGCGAGAATCCGGAAAGTATCGTTAACCAGTGCCTCAGCTCCCCCATCCAACGCCGTAAAGCCGTCAGATTGAGCGTAGTAGTCATCAAGCACGGTCAGAAAAGTGTGGCTCGCCTGACCAAGCTTATCCTGCTTGTACTGGCTCCAACCTTTCATGTAGATAGCCTTGCCCTGCAGATCGGCTCGGGCATCTGATCCGATAACCTGGGCGTAGGCTTGCTCGGCTTCACTGAACTGCCCCTCAGAGAAGGCGGATTCCGCAATCCTGAAACGGGCTTCAGGTGCCAGGTTTGATGTCGGGTACAAGCCCACAAGTTGCTTGAGTCGCTGGACGGACTGCTCGTCGTTGCCAATAAAAGCGTAGGCTTTGGCTGTCTGATACAGCAATTCGTCGAGCCGGCCCTGATAACGCCCTGCCTTTACGATCATCTCGTAGCTTTTGAGTGCTTCGCGATAGATGACCTCCTCCTGCTCCGGCGACAGATCAAGCCCTTCACCACCAATGGAATGCAGGTTGGTGAGACGGTGCAAAGCGTCAATTCGAACCTCTGGTTCTTCAGACTCCTCAAACAGCCGTTGGTATCGGCGGGCGACTTCCTTCAAAGAGATCGCAGGAAGCGCCTGCGAGGACATTTCAAGGAATACCGGCCGCATTTCACCGATAGTTTTGCCATCCTCTCCAAGATTAATCTGAAAGTTCCCGCCAGACTCCTGCGCACTGGCGCCAGTGGATATCAGGGCAATCAGGATGGACCTTGCGATCAGTCGTCTCACTGGCTTGCCTCCTGCTTCTGGCCGGTAGCACTGGAGACCGCGAGGTATTCGTATAGGTGGGCGATTTGCTGTTCACTGCGGTCGAGGTGGGCGCTCATGACACGGCTCTGTTCCTGCAGAAATTCAAGCAATGCCGCATCCAGGACCTCTTCACTACGTTGCTTGACTGTTGCCAGTCGCTCCAGTTTTCGGTCTACGTCTTTTTGAGCTGATTCAACGCGCCCCAGTAGCGATCTGAACCTGTCAGGTGCCGATCGCCGTTCACTTTCGAATTTGTCGTATCCAGATCGTGCTCCAGCAAGAGAACGGGCAATAACGTCCAGATTTTTTTCGTGCTCGCGACGCGCGAGATCATATTGCTCCTGCGCCTGCCATTTCAGCACACCCTCAAGACGTTCAACCCGTGCTGACTCTTCAGCGGTCAGATTCCCCTTGGCTTTTAGCGCACGCACCTGTGCAAGTTTCTTTGCCGTCTCACCGCTTGCGATGGCTGCCCCATCGCCGCTTTCAGCTGCATTCAGCCGGGTGCGCAATGCAGCCTCCCGGTCGGCGAGCACTTCAATTTTCTGGCCGAGCCGCTCGAGGTCGCCTGCCCCCGAGGCACTACTGACCGTGCGCAGCCGGTTTTCCAGCATGCGGCGAAACACGACAAGGTCAGCACTGCGGGACTGTAATTCATGCTCCATAGCATCAAGTGAGGCCACTCGCCGTACCGCTTTCTGGGCGCTGGCGCCCTCCATGAAATGCATCAGGTAAGCAAGTCTGGGCTGGGTCAGGGTTTTGCTATCAGCAAGAAACCATTCGACATCTTCCGAGCGGGCCGAAAGCACCATTGAATGGTATCCGCCCTCTTGCCGGATCTGTTTCATCAAAGTATCAAGCGTGACCACTTCGCCCTGAAAGGCCGCTATCGCTGCGAGATAGGCTTCCCCGGCGAGCCCGAGATAACCCGACTCGTCATAACCGCGCCCCATGCCAAGCCACGCCTCGGCTGCCCCGGGAAAACCAAGCGGAAATTTGCGGGCCCGATGCCACGATTGCATGGCAGCGCGATAGTTTTCCTTTTGGGCTTCTGCGAGGCCGTGGAGATAGAGTGCCTGAGGGGTTCGGTATCCTTTGAGGGCGACCTTGTTGAGAAAGCTGATGGCCTTCTCAGGATCGTCACTGCGCAACGCCAGATAACCGGCGGTGATCTGAATTCGCTGAATCAACTCGGTCAGCCCGGCATCCGGATTGTCGTCGAGCATTGATCTGGCCACCCGCAAGGCGATGAGGCTGCGTGCCGTATCCTTATCCTGCCGGGCATAGGCGGTGGCCAGATTGAGATAGCCCAGCGCTGTCCAGTATCCTCCCGCAGAGGCACCGAGCACCTTGCCAGCAAGATCGAATGCGCCGGAGGCAATTGCATTTTCCGCCAGCAGAAAACTTGCCTCCTGACCAACGGCACCTTGCTGAGAGCGGTGCAATTGCTTCAACAGCGCCAGTGCCTCGTCCTGTTTGCCGAGTTGACGCTTTTCCTTCGCCAATGTCAGCCGCGCGCTTGCGTTGGCCGGTGTATCGCCCTTGATCCGGGATTCAAGTTCTGTTTCTGATCGCGCAGGGAGCCCCAAATCAGCGTATGCCTGGCCCCGCACAAGTCCTGCGTCATCCGACTGCAGCCCATAAACCCAATGCAGTGCATCAGTGGGTTTACCCACCACCAATGCATACTGAGCCAGGCCCACCCTGATCGACTCCGGTTTGTCGCCGGCCAAGACGCCTTCTGCTGATAGCAGAGAGCCCGCAAGCACAAGAGCGAGACGAAAAACAAAGGGCGTGACACCAGACATCAAAGAAGCGCCTATTCCCATTCCTTGATGCGGAAAGCCGGCTCAAACGCCGGCGCCTTGGCATCGAGGATTAATTCGTACTGGGCCTTCTCACCCGTTTTCTGAACGTTGAAGCTCGCATCCTTGCGATAGTAGTGATCGTTGGCGCCCTGACCGTTGAATACGGCATCGATTTTGTGCTCACCGGCAGAAAGATTGCCCAGATACAACTGCTGCACTCCGCCCTGCTTTAATGCCTGACGTTCGCGCTCCGTATAGAGATGGGAAACAGCCGGATGACCATCAATCGACAGCTCGACGGAATCGAGAACAAAGTATTCGCGGGCAGCAAATGAGAGGTAAACAGCCACTTGAGTATTGGCCGGATGAAGAATGTCTTCCTCGAGTTCAAACAGAGAGTGGTTGAGCGCAGCGACTTCACCTTTCAGTTCCGCAATGTCGCTATCCAGGGAATCTGACATCGCCGGAGCCGACAGCACACTTATCAATAATGCACGGAGAAACAGAGCGGACAAACGCATGAAAAGCCTCTTGGTAACCCATGGGGTATAACAACCGCACCCATCCTGGATACGGCGCCTACACTGAACTGTTTGGCGACAGTTTCACCCTTGGTAACCGTGTGCAAAGGGCGTGTAAGCAACTGTAAGGAAGACTACCACTGAGCGAAGCGCTGAAACGGTACCCAGATCACCAAATCGGAATTCGAATACCGGTTCCGTCGAGGGGGTTTACACACGAGCGTGCCGCCATCTGCCAATAGATGCTCGTATTAAAAGAAAAATACGCTACATAACTGTTATTTCGGTAGTTTATTGATCATGGCCGAGAGTCTGCTTTATCTGATATGCGGTGCACTTCTTCAACGAAGACGAAGCCGTTCGATATGCCGAGCTTCGCCGGCGCGCCTCAACCGCGTCGGCTTTTTTATGGGCACCGCCAGTAAAAGCGATAAAGGAATATCGAGAGGTGGGCGCTTATACGCCATTAAGCATTTAGCGAAAGTGTCGGCAAAGGAAGGCTTATTCAACAATAGCAGTGCGGCCCGCCACGATCGACGGGCCGAACAATCAGAACATATTACTTACTGAGGTAACGCATCGCGGATTCGAGACCTTCTACCGTCAGCGGGTACATGTGATCTGACGTCAACTGACGTGTCATACCAACCGATCCCCCGGTGCCCCAATAGCTCTCCGGTAAGGGGTTCATCCATACCACCTTTCGGAAGTGATCCTGAATACGCTGGAACCAGACAGCACCGGCTTCTTCATTCCAGTGCTCAATGGAGCCCCCGGGATGGGAAATCTCATACGGCGCCATGCTCGCATCGCCGACAAATATCACCTTATAGTCTGGTGTATATTTATGGAGAATATCGAAGGTGCTGGTCGTTTCGTTCATGCGGCGCACGTTGTTCTTCCAAACGCTTTCATAAACAAAATTATGAAAGTAGAAGTACTCCATGTGCTTGAATTCCATCCTGGCCGCTGAGAACAGCTCCTCGCAGACCCGGACGTGTGGGTCCATTGACCCGCCGACATCAAAGAAAATCAGCACTTTTACCGAATTGTGCCGCTCCGGTACCATTTTCAGATCAAGGTAGCCCGCATTGCGTGCAGTCGACCTTATGGTGTCATCCATGTCGAGCTGATCTGCGGCCCCCTGTCGAGCAAATTTACGGAGTCGTCGCAGCGCTACTTTGACGTTACGGATACCCAGCGTGATGCTGTCGTCCAGGTCTTTGAATCCACGCTTTTCCCAGACCTTGACTGCCCGACCATGGCGACCGTCTTTTTGCCCGATCCGGAAGCCCTCGGGATTGTAACCATTGGCGCCAAACGGCGAGGTGCCCCCCGTACCGATCTGACGATTACCGCCCTGATGGCGTTCTTTCTGGTTTTCCAGACGGTCCTTGAAGGCTTCAATCAGCTCTTCGAGCCCGCCCAGTGACTCGATCTTGGCTTTGTCTTCCTCGCTCAACTGCCGCTCGAACTCGGCACGCAACCAATCTTCGGGTATCAACTGACTCATCAGTTCATCAAGATTCTCAATGCCTTTGAAGTAGGCATCGAACGCGCGGTCGAATTTGTCGTAATGTCGCTCATCTTTTACCAGGCATAGCCGGGAGAGATAATAAAACTCCTCCATATCGGCAAATGCCAGACGATGCTCCAGCGCATTTACGAGGTCCAGATACTCACGCAGGCTGGCCGGGATTTTCGCCCGGCGCACCTCCATGAAAAAATCAATCAGCATAGTGCCCTCCTCACCTGAAACGTCGAAATCAACTCCGGCGACGTGCCATAAAGGCGAGTTTCTGCAGCAGATGAACATCCTGCTCGTTTTTAACGAGCGCGCCGTAAAGTGGAGGCAAGGCAGATGCAGAATCACGGTCGTGCAGCATTTTTGCCGACAGATCGTCGGCCATCAACAGCTTCAGCCAGTCGACCAGTTCGGATGTGGAGGGTTTCTTTTTCAGGCCCGGCACCTTGCGGACGTCGAAGAAGACTTCAAGAGCATCACGGACAATGTTCTGCTGCACATTGGGGAAGTGAACATCGACAATGCTCTTCATTGTCTCCGCATCCGGGAAGGTGATGTAGTGGAAGAAGCAACGGCGCAGGAAAGCATCCGGTAGCTCCTTCTCGTTGTTACTGGTGATCACCACGATCGGGCGCTTCTCGGCCTTAACTTTCTGCTGCGTCTCGTAAACGTAGAATTCCATGCGGTCGAGTTCCAGCAACAAGTCATTGGGGAACTCGATATCAGCTTTGTCGATCTCGTCGATCAGCAGAACGACCTGATCATCAGCTTCAAACGCTTCCCACAGCTTGCCTTTGACAATGTAGTTACCGATATTTTTGACCTTCTCGTCACCGAGCTGAGAATCTCGCAGGCGCGAAACCGCATCGTACTCATACAGGCCTTGCTGAGCCTTGGTCGTAGACTTGATGTGCCAGGTAATCAGGCGCGCTCCCAGACCTTCTGCAAGCTCCTCGGCCAGCATGGTTTTACCAGTGCCCGGCTCACCTTTGATCAGCAATGGACGCTGCAACGTGATCGCAGCGTTTACCGCCATTTGCAGATCTTCGGTGGCTACATACTTGTCGGTACCTGTGAACTTCATCAGTTTCCTATCCTTCTGATCGGGTTAAGTCAGCGTGACGGTCAACTCAATGGAGCACGCTGTTGAAAACAAGGGGCGCCCAGTATACGTAGGTGCCTATCAAGCGCCAAACGTCCGGACCGGATCACCCGAAATGACCAAGGGTGTTCGGCGTATTCTGAACTGCCGGCACATTAAGCGCCGCCCTTCCTGTCGGCTCCGTCTTCATCACTGGTGTTGTCGCTGTCGGGCGCCTTGTCAGCCGCACCTTTCTCGCCCTCTCCAGCCGTGTCCAGATCCGGCAAATCATCAATATCGGAGAGATCAAACTCCTCCAGCATGAATTCATCTTCCGGTGGCTCTTCGTCAGTGAGCGGTCCGGCATGATCACTATCGAGTTCGGTATCGGGCGGCAAACCATCTTCCTGACTGATATCGAGTTCAGGAATTTCAGGCTCCGCAACTACTTCAGGAGGCTCGGGTTCCGTTTCAGCCAGTGGCTCTGGCTCTGGCTCTGGCTCTGGCGCAACACTATCCGCTTCTGGTTCCTGTACTTCGTCTTCAGCGACGGGCAGTTCCGGCTCTTCGGGCTCTGGCTCAGGCATCTCGTCCTGCAGTTCCGGCACCTCGGCGTCACTGATGGTGGACTCATCAAGCACGGGCAAGGGCTCCTCGTCTTCCAGCACCGGCTCTTCTTCGCCTTCAGCGTTTGTCATGGCGGCTTCATCCGACGCGTTACTGTCCTTTTTTCGTGCTCGAATAACTGCAAAAACGAGCAGCAGAACCGCCACAGCGCCGCCTACAGCCACCCATATCCATGAAGGAATTGTGTCCAACCACGATGAGTTATCGTCAGACTCACTGACAGCAGCGCTCTCGGGCTGAGCTGGCGCTGCCTCGCTGATATCAATAGGTGGCGCAATTTCCTCCTGGACCTCTTCAACTGGCGGGGCTGTCGATTCTTCCGCTGGCTCTGCCGTCTCAGGCAATGCACTCTCGGGCTCGACGGCAACCGG